>ERZ869909.47-NODE-47-length-171810-cov-27.933280_pt1 | contig 171810 bp, 148 predicted proteins | sample MGYA00520892_ERZ869909 | MGnify/ENA primary metagenome ERZ869909 (study PRJEB32215, sample SAMEA104723947) | bioreactor metagenome | biome: bioreactor; feature: anaerobic bioreactor; material: water | place: China | collected 2015-03-12 ... | reverse complement strand
TAAAGAACTTGTGCCCGAAAGCGGGGGCAAAGATACACACTCTTTATTCTTTACCAATTTTTTTTACAACTTTTTTTCGCCTTTTTTTATACCCCAGTTTTACCAACCTGCTTAACAGTAGGTTAACAATGGGATAAGATTAAGTCCAATGCGAAAATGGATGATTAATTAATAACGCATTCGTATATTTTAGATCAGTAGACACGTCATTTAATACCCATAATGGCTTGCAAAATGCTTCATCTTCTGACTGCAATTCTATCTCAGCAATGATTAAACCCTTGTTATCTCCCTCAAATATGTCAACCTCCCATAGGTGTTCACCAACTTTAATTTCATAACGCTTCTTTGCAAGAACCTTTGTGTTAACCATACTTAGAATCTCTTGTGCGTCTGTATGTGGAATTTGATATTCGAATTCAGAACGAGAAAGTCCCGATTGTTTACCTTTAATTGTGAGAAAGCCTTTTGCATCTTTTATGCGAACTCGAATAGTTTGATCTGGAGAATTCAATATATAGCCTTGAATTATTGAATGAGGAATTGAGTTTTGAAATTCAGGGTCCTGTTGCAAAATTTCAATATCGACTAAAAATTTTCGTTCTATTTCTTGTCCCATATTATTAGCTTGTAGAATTACATTTCAATTAGAGTCAATAAATAGGCCACGAAAGATACAGCCATGACAGATAATATATTCATCACAAAACCTACTCTAGCCATTGTCTGAACCTTTAATTTACCTGATGCAAAAACAATGGCGTTTGGCGGTGTAGCCATCGGCAACATAAATGCACATGATGCTGCTAGGGTAACAGGTACACAAAGAGCCAAAATGGGATACTCCATAGCTATAGCTAATTCTGCAATAACTGGGATTAATATGGTGACTAAGGCTAGGTTTGACATAAGCTCTGTTAAAAAAATACCTGCCAATATTAATATGAATAGTAACCAAATGTAATTATCTCCTCCATTATCATTAATCCAAGAGGCAAATTTCGTCAATACTCCACCGTTTGATAATGCACGAGCCAAAGCTAAACCTCCTCCAAAAAGAATTAGAATACCCCACGGTAACGTTTTGGTATCTTCCCAAACTAATAATTTTGATTCAGTTTGTTCATTATTCTGTGCAGGTATAATGAATAAAAGCACTCCACCTAATATAGCGACTTGAGTATCGGAAATAGTCCAGCCAAAATAATCGTTAATAAATTGCTTGAACACCCACAGTAAAACGGTGATAAAGAAAATAATCAATACTTTTTTTTGATTATTGTTCCATTTCTGATGTTCTTTAAACACAATTTCAATAGCACTACTCCTTCTCAAAAAAACGACTTTAAGGTATAGGAAAAGTGCTACTAGCATTGCAATTGAAAATGGTAAACCAATTTTCATCCAATCCAAAAAATCAACTTGGGTGTCAAATTTGTCGGCAAGTATGCCACTCATTTGAACATTTGGGGGAGAACCTATTAATGTAGCAGTCCCTCCAATATTTGCTGCAAAGGCAATACTTAATAGTAAAGCAACAGAAAATCGTTTTCTGAATTCTCCATCAGGTAATACGGCAATAACAGTCATCGCCATTGGCATCATCATGATTGTGGTTCCAGTATTGCTTAACCACATACTTAAAAATGCAGTAGAAATAATAAATCCAAGCATCACACCTGATGGAGAAGTACCTGTTCGTTGCACGATTAATGAAGCTATCTTTTTGTGAACATTCCACTTTTCAATAGCTAACGCGATAATAAATCCGCCTAAAAAAAGGAATACCATCGTATTTCCATATGACAATGCTAATTCACTGGTGTCAATTAAACCAAGTGTTGGCCCCAATAATATAGGCAGTAGTGCAGTGATATATAAAGGCGTACTTTCAGTAATCCACCAATACACCATCCATGATGCTAATGCAAGTGAGTTGAAATACAACTCATTATTTCCGTATATAAAGATAACTGTAAAAAAAATTGGCCCCAGAACCAGTTTAAACCACTTCATGCCAACTATAATTTCCGCATTAAATCAATCAAACGGGATGAATAACCAGCTTCGTTATCATACCAGCCCACTACCTTAATCATATTATCTCCTATCACACTTGTTAATAGGGAATCAAAAATGCAACTGTGTGAATTACCTATTATATCCACAGAAACAATTGGATCATCGATGTAAGACAATATACCTTTTAATGTAGTACTTGCTGCTTTTTTAAATGCTTGGTTTATTTCTTCAACAGTTGGTGTTTTTTCTACAACTATCGTCAAATCGGTCAATGACCCATCTGGAACAGGGACTCTAATTCCACATCCACCTATCTGTCCCTCTAACTCAGGAAAAATACGGGAAATTGCTTTCGCAGCTCCTGTAGAAGTCGGAACAATGGATTGTGCAGCTGCGCGAGCTCTCCTTAAGTCAGAATGAGGCGCATCATGAAGGCGTTGATCAGATGTATAGGAATGGACAGTAGTAATGTAAGCACTTTTTATCTGGCAAATTTCTTTTAACACAGCAATCATTGGAGCTGCGGAATTAGTTGTACAAGATGCATTGGAAATAATCTTATCATCCTTTTGCAAGATGGTATCATTTACGCCTAACACTACTGTTTTCACATCATCACCTTGAGCGGGAGCACTAATTACGACCCTTTTCACACTACCTGACAAATGAAGTGCAGCAGTAGATGAAGACCTAAACAAACCTGTAGATTCGAGTACAATATCCACATTTCGCTCACTCCATTTGATGTCTGAAGGATTTTTTTCGGCCGAAAACGCAATCTTCTTTCCATTGCAAAAATGGATTTCATTACCATGAATTGAAAAATCTAAATTGAGTAATCCATGGACAGAGTCGTACTTTAATAAATGTGCTAATGTTTCAATTGGCGCTAAATCATTTACCATTACAACTTCTAAATCCTCACATTGGAGAGCTAAGCGTGTAAAATAACGACCAATTCTTCCAAAACCATTCACTCCTATTCTCATTTCACTATAATTTGGGTTGAAATTAAATAAAATTGATTGTTTAACTCGCTAAATCGCTTAAAATTTCAGAGAAATTATAAATTTGAAAGAAAAAATCATCCATGCGTAAATTATTTGCTCTACTATCTCTAATCCTAACTTGTCAATTTTCTTATAGTCAGACTGAAGATTCTCTTTTCATTCGAAAAATATACGACGAAGCACTTAGTCGAGGGAAATCGTACGAGGATTTACGAAGTTTATGTAAAGATGTAGGAGCGCGATTATCAGGTTCAGCCGAAGCCGAAATGGCGGTATATTGGGGCGAACAAAAACTAAAGTCGTATCAATTTGACGCTGTTTACCTTCAAGATATTGAAGTACCTCATTGGGAACGTGGAACAAAAGAATCTGGCTGGATCAAACACACAGACGGTCGTTTAAAAAAAGTTAGTATCACAGCTTTAGGTGGATCTATAGGTACAAACGGAGTCGTCGAAGGTGAATTGGTGTATTATACTTCTATCAATGAATTGAAAGCGGATAAAAAATCTGACTTAAGTGGGAAAATCGTGTTTATAAATCAGGCTATGGATGAAAAAGAGATTGTCACTTTTCACGCTTACGGTGGATGTTATTCAATGCGAAATGAAGGAGCAATCGAAGCATCTAAAAAGGGGGCTGTTGCTGTAATCATTCGTTCTATCGGATCGTCAATTGATTACCATCCTCATACTGGGGGAATGACATACGATTCAGAAGTAAAAAAAATTCCCGCAGCAGCCATCTCTACTGCAGAATCTGAATACATCCACGAAAAGATTAAAACTGAAAAACTGTCATTTATTCTCGAATTAAATTGCATGTCTTATCCTCCAAAACCTTCACACAATGTAATAGGAGAACTCAAGGGTTCTTTATACCCTAATAAAATCATTACTGTAGGTGGACACTTGGATTCATGGGACTTAGGTGAAGGCGCTCACGATGATGGAGCAGGTATTGTTCATTCTATTGAAGCTTTACGCATTCTTAAAACATTAGGCTACAAACCCAAACACACTATTCGAGTAGTCCTGTTTATGAATGAAGAAAATGGGAACATGGGCGGAAAAACGTATGCCTCATGGGTAAAAGAAAAAGGAGAAGAACATATTTTAGCTGTTGAAAGTGATCGAGGAGGATTCGCTCCTAGAGGATTCACGCTAGATGGACCAGACAATTTTTTATCCATTTTACAATCATTCGCTACCATCTTAAAACCCTATGAACTGCATAAATTTGAAAAAGGGTATGGAGGAGTAGACATAGGTCCACTCAAAAATTATTATCCTGAAATTCCACTCATTGGTTTTGTTCCTGACTCTCAGCGCTATTTTGATTTTCATCATGCCGAAACGGATGTCTTTGAATCTGTTAACAAAAGGGAATTGGAATTAGGGTGCGCGTCAATTGCTAGTCTACTCTATTTAATGGACAAGAGTTTGTAGAATCAAGATTTTAAGACGAAAGACTATAAGACAAAAGACATTAGACTTAAAGCTTGTCCCGGGTGAGCTGGAACTGCAAAAATTAAGACTGTAGACACGACAGTTCTAAATTGGTTGGAGGGTGTTAGTGAACTTGTCTCAATATTTTACATATCCCTAAACCAATAATTTTCTAATCTGAATCGAAAACACGATATTTGCGCAAGAACTAAATAAAATGATTGAATTAAAACGTCCTCTTGCCTTTTTTGATTTAGAAACTACCGGTTTAGATATTTCGAACGATCGAATTGTGGAAATTGCAATATTAAAAATGCACCCTGATGGTTCAAAAACCACGTACCATAAGCGGTTAAACCCTGAAATGGAAATCTCAGAAGAGTCTGCTTCTATTCATGGTATAACCAATGAAATGGTAAAAGATGCACCTACATTTAACGAAGTTGCACAAGAAATTGCAGATTTTATTGGTGATGCAGATTTAGGCGGATACAATTCTAATAAATTTGATATTCCTGTTTTAGCTGAAGAGTTTTTAAGGGCCGAACATGATTTTGACATGTCTGCACGCAAATTTATTGATGTGCAAAACATTTTTCACAAAATGGAACAACGCACACTAGCAGCTGCTTATCAATTTTATTGTGATCAAGAACTTGTGAATGCGCATTCTGCACTTGCTGATATAGAAGCTACTCAAGAAATATTCATTGCTCAGTTAGCTCGATATGAATCGCTAGAAAAAGATATTAATTACTTAGCTGATTTCTCAAGACAAGGTGATAACAAAGTGCTCGATTTTGCTGGAAGAATAGCTATAAACGAACACGGTGAAGCAGTATACAACTTTGGAAAACACAAAGGAAAAACAATCAAGCAAGTTAATGAGGAAGAACCTGGTTATTACGGGTGGATGATGAATGCAAATTTCCCCTTGTATACCAAGAAGGTATTGAAAAACGAGATAGAGAAATTAAAAGCAGCTAACAAACCAAAGGTTGAAAAACCTGCTGAAAAAATGGAAGAAAAACTTGCTGCACTTAAAACTAAATTTGGAAAATAGAAAGACTTATGAAAATCATTTGTATAGGGCGAAATTACAGCGATCATGCGAAAGAGATGAATGCACCAGTACCCACAAAACCAGTGTTTTTCTTAAAACCTGATACCGCATTACTTCCAAAGCGAAATCCATTTTATTATCCTGATTTTACGAAGGATTTACACCACGAACTTGAATTAGTCGTTCGCATTGCGAGATTGGGTAAAAATATTGCTGAAAAATATGCACACGAATATTATGATGAAATTGGGCTAGGAATTGATTTTACCGCTCGAGATTTGCAACAAGAATGCAAGGAAAAAGGACTTCCGTGGGAGATTGCAAAAGCTTTTGAACACTCTGCCCCACTCGGAGATCGTTTTATATCGAAGCGTGACATGAATTTAGAAACGACTTCATTTGAATTATTTAAAAATGGGGAATCAGTACAAATAGGTCATGTGAGTGATATGATTTTTAATATCGATCAACTTATAGCTTATGTCTCTCAATTCATGACACTCAAAATTGGCGATTTATTGTTCACAGGGACACCCGCAGGTGTAGGTCCTGTAAAAATTGGAGACAAACTAGAAGGCTACTTAAATAACGAAAAGTTGCTGGAGCTTAACATCAAGTAACACATCCGCTTTTTCAGTATTTCTACGCATAAATTGGAACTATTTTTGATAATATTCGAATAAGGTAGTAATTATGCGTTATTTATACACTTTATTTATCGTTTTATACAGCGGTTCACTTCTAGCTCAACAGCCTATTAACGGCGTGTGGCAAGGTATAATTCACTTGGATGGTCAAGCCATGTCCGAGGGAACAGTATACTGGATTCGAATTTCTGAAACATCGGGAAAAGTGGAAGGCATAACTCGAGAAGAGTTGTTCAATACTGATTTTTACGCATTGAAAAAAGTTAGAGGTACATATAAAGCCAACACCTTATTATTGGAAGAATACGTGATTCAGAAAAAAAAATCGACATCTACACACTCTTGGTGTAAATACAACTTTTCACTTTCTTACAATGCGCAAACAGGCTATCTCGAAGGAACCTATTCCTCCTCTGATTGTAGAAGGGTAAATGGAAAAGTGAAATTCTATCAATCCGAACATGCTGTTTCTGAAGATGATAAAATGACCTTAACTCACGCATGGGCCAAACAACTCATTGATGATTTATTAAAAGGGAAAAATGCACCCAAAATTCGTGCGCTAGAAAGAGAGAACTTTAAATTCACTCCAATCTATTTCGATTATGATAAAGCTGAGATTAGGTCCGAATACGAAGCGTACTTAAAAAAAATGGCTGCCATCGTGCTTGATCATTCAGACTTAAGAATTCAAGTAACTGGACATACAGATGGTGATGGTAGTGATGAATACAACATGAGTTTGTCCGAAAGACGCGCAAAAGCAATTATGGATTTCTTTGTGAAACAAGGTCTTCGAGAAGATCGAATTCAAATCGACTTCAAGGGCAAAAGAAACCCAATTGCACCTAATGAAACAAAGGAAGGTATGCAATTAAACCGAAGAGTTGACTTTAAGTTTATTTAACGTGAGCTCGATGAAATAATTTCGTCAGCGTTATTTAAGCTTATCCGCAAAAACTTTTCTGAATTTCTCTACTTTAGGTCTTACCACAGCAGCACAATAAGGTTGATTCGGATTGTTAGCAAAATAATTTTGATGATAATCCTCAGCCGGATAATAGTTCACTAATGGCGAAATTTCTGTCACAACAGGACTATCGTATACATCCGATTCATTTAACTTTGTTTTATAAAGTTCTGCGATATCCTTTTGCGCTTGATTGTGGTAAAAAATAACGGAACGATATTGCGTACCTATATCGTTACCTTGACGATTTAGAGTGGTTGGATCATGTACAAACCAGAAAACCTCTAATAACTCAGCAAACGAAATTAGTTCAGGATCATATACAATGCGTGCAATTTCAGCATGACCAGTTAAACCATCACACACTTCTTTATATGTTGGATTTTTTTTATGCCCACCTGAATAGCCAGACGTGACAGATATCACACCGTTTAAATCTGCAAAACAAGCTTCTACACACCAAAAACATCCTGCTCCAAAAGTAGCTTCCGCTAAATTTCGTTGTTCCATTTCGTTTCTATTTACCGAGACATTATTTTGTGACTGGCATCCAATCACATTGCATAGCGCAAAGAAAAGCAAATAAAGCTTTATATGATTCATTCCGATTCTTTTTTAAATTCAAGCGACTCTGAATTGACACAATAACGCAAACCAGTTGGTTTAGGTCCATCATCAAACACGTGTCCCAAATGCCCATCACACTTAGCGCACATTATCTCAATCCGTTTCATACCTAACGACAAATCTTTGGCTGTTTTGATATTTCCATTATCCATTGCATCATAAAAACTGGGCCAACCGCATCCAGAATCATATTTTGTATCTGATGAAAAAAGTGGATTTTGACACGCTGCACAATGGTACATCCCCGTTTCTTTGTTATTCCAATACTTTCCAGTATAAGGACGCTCAGTTCCTTTTTCACGCAAAATATAATATTGCTCCTCGGTCAATATCTCCCTCCATTCTTGTTCCGATTTTTTCACTTTATCATTTTCTTGTGCAAAACTACACGAATTGAAAGCGAATAAACCCAAAAATACTGTACACACAACTACCTTCATAAACTGAAAATTAATTAGATGTAAAACACGTTATTGGCGAAATTGTTTATCCTCCAAATTCTTTCTTGTACATCTCCATTAACCATTTTATCGCTAATCGTTTACTTTGAAAGGCCTTAGTAGGCAATGGAGGTTTAAACAATCTAAGGTACATATTAAATACGAGCTTCTTGCCTAAGCTATCAATCAGCACAGCATTTGCAAGGGTATACGTTTGAGCCTCTGGACTTACGGAATAGGATTTTGCTTCTTCAGTTAAATACAAAAAATCATTTGTTGTAACAAGAACGGGAACTTTTGCTCCTCCTCCAACTTCCATAAGTGACTCTGTAAGCTCAACCAAATCTGCTTTCTCAATAATATCAATCGAATCTCGCCATTGCACAACAGCAATATTATCGTGTTCCAGGTGAATGGTATGTGATGACTTTTCTATTTTCAAAACGTCGTGATCAAGTTGAGTTAATCAATCTATTTATTTCAAAATGAATAACTTCAAATTTATTACAAATAAAATTGATATACAAGTCAGTTGGATACGTCATCAGGGGTAGCGCATTTTACTTTAATTCTAACCCGACCCACATCTGTATATCAATATAATTCATCATTCTAATAATATTGTTCTTTTTTTCATTACCAAAAAAAGAACCAAAAAACGCTAGGTCTGTTTAAAAATTTAAAGTTTACATTCCTGAATGGCGATGATTTCAGTGATCTTTTCCGTAAACTCCAAAGCTTCTTCAATCATTAGCACCATCCAGTTCACTCCAACTTCAAATTTTTAAAATGACCATCCTAAATTCAATTATTTAAACTTAATTTTTTAAATGATTTTGACTAGTTACAACGTGTTTGTTTCTTGAGGACGATAAAATCTTCGCTATTGGAAATGATTTCCCACTCATCAGACTGTTCTAATTCCGATGTAATGTGCTCAAATTCCTCTTTACTCATTGGATAAGGATTCTCCATTTTAGCGTACACAATATAAGTTGCATCGTTTATTATCGGGAACTGATAAATTGAGTGACGTATGGAAAGATGTGGTACAAATGGAGATAGCGCACTAACCTTGGCGTCAGTCGGAATTTCTTTTAACCAATTATACACATAATTCACATCATAATCTTGTGTGTAATGTTCGTATTTGTAAAGACGGAATCTGCGCTTTTCAATATGCATTACTGGATTATCCATCATTCTAATAGTCGAAAACAAAGTTCCTACAAAAAGAAGTACCACCAGTATGTTTTTCAAACGATTGCGTTTAACACACGCTAATATTTCAAAAACTCCTATTGCTAAAATTGGTGCAAATTCAATCACATACTGGCCTCCAAAACTCCACATTAAATAATTGTCATGAAATAATTTTTGGGCATACAATGGAACGAGCATCAATATATAAAGTGGTTTTCGCACTAACAAATATCCACCTGAGAATAGTATAAATAAATGAAATTCCGTTTTAACAAAATCACCGTATAAGGCATTGGTGTGATTGATAAACAATAGTTTAAAACTTTCTATAGGATTCAATAAAACCGTTTGTATGGCTTCAATCGGAGTTTGACCTAAGGCACTGTATAAAAAACCTTTGTATGAATTATTGATGGAAAACGAAGGGATAATTATCGAAATCACTAGAAAAAAATAAGTGATGCTGATTAAGGTAAACCAAGTCATCATTTTTCTTTGTGAAATGTCTTTTCTAAATTCAATAAGTAAACCAAGGCAGACAAATGTCATCCACAGCGCCACGTTTTCTTGCGCTATAAGTATCAATATTAATAGGAGAAGGGATTGTTTAACCTGCTTTCGGTAAACCGCAATAAAAAACCACGGAACAATACAGCTTGCCACAACCACACTGTGGTAATCAAATGACACAGCAGAAAACACACCAAAAAACAAGTAAAAGTATATTGTTCCAAATATCGGTTTAACACCTTGCATTCCCCGCATTTCATTTCGAAATTCAATGAAGCGGTATACTCCTACTCCACCTACAATCACCATAATTAACTGGACAACTAAGAGTGTATAACTATTGAAAATGTAAATCAATGGAGAAAATAAAATCAAGTATAAATCAAAATGGCCACCTAGTAGCGCTTCATGATATTCATTAATCATGGTGCTATCAGCTAACTCAAAATGTGCGTACTTGAACAATGCCTGTGTATACAACCCCAAATCAAGCGCATAGGTTCTGAAATAGTAATGGTTCACAAAGCTGATTAATGCATAAATTGTCGCAAAAATAATAACTGTAATAACGAGTAATCTATGCTTTAACCAAAAGGCTTTCATTCTTAGTATTTACATTAATTGAAGCAAAATTAAAAGAATGTAGTAAACGAATCTATTATTCTACCAATTAATTCATTGTGAATTCGAATTCGGCTTATTGGGATGGTAGTTGGTTGTGTTTTTAATCAATTGATAGTCAAGAAATGAATTTAATTCGATATTTTTCTATAGTACTGTACGAAATAATCTAACCAAACTTCAGCAGCGAATAATAATAGTAAAATCCAAAAACAATAGTCGAAGTAACAAAGTGAATCTGATTCAAGATTCGTAAACTCCTGTTTGAAGCGAAAAAATAAGCATCCATTCTCAAGAACAATTTAATCAAATACAAGATAAACAGTGGGATATTGATAAAAAACAAAAAGGAAGCAACTGATTCGATTATAAAAAAACCAAAGAAGAAGATCGATATTAAAGTTACAATAGTAAAGGTAAATCCAAGCAATATAGCGCTTAATCCAATGTGGAAAAAATTCCGATATCTAGAAATAAGTACCCTCAAAAAGAAAAAGGTAAAACTGAAGCTAGCAGTTAAAACGAATGTAAGTAGGCCTATTATTAGAATAAAGTGAATCATTTTTTCTGGATTTCAAATTGGAGTTAATATTTACTATTATTTAAGAATCACCCTGTGCTTTCTTGATTATTTCCCTTACCTCCACCTTTGTTTTATCTATCCCAGCAAGATGTAAAATCAAAAACCAAATCCAGATCCAAGCTGCCATAATTGGTATCGATAGTAAAAACCATGGTTTAGCCTGGATTAACGAAACTATCAATATAAAAAAGGAGAAGAAAATAAAAATATAGAACCCCGTTTTTCGACTTTGAACACCAATAGTAAGATACTTCTTACCATTTGAATGGGACTCAATAGTTCCTTTAATCAACGGAGGATGTCTATTGAATCTCGAATCTTTTATTTCAACTAAAAAGCCAGTTTCATTGAGTTTACCAGCCAATGTTGCACTTCTGTTTGTATTTCCATATTCAATCTTATTTTTCAAATACAGCCCAAAATTTTCTGCATCATTTATTAAAACAGTTTGCTTTTTGAATGGAGGAAAAATAGTCATTGATTAAAATTCAAAAAAAGTTAATATCAACTATTTCAAATCTAGCAACAATTATTTAAAAATAACTCTTATCCAATACAATTAAACGTGGATTTCTTTACCTTACAAATAGATTATTTCAATTATTTTAATTAATTTCAGAACTATTTTAATCCAAAACACTGATAGTTTTGTCATTCTAAGAATTCAATTGCCATGAAAAATCTTCTCTTCTTACCCTTGCTTTATTTCGGCTCAATCTACATACACGCCCAAAACAAAACCCCACAACAATGCATAGAATCCTTTTTTGAAGCTTTTCATAAAAAAGATACGGTCGAATTACGATCTATGATGCATGAAGACCTTGTATTGAGAACAGTCATCAAAACCAATGATGGTATAGCTTCTGTCAAAAATGAAGATGTGAGTACTTTTTTGAAATCAATAGCTAGCATTCCAGACAATGTCGTTTTTCTGGAAAAAATTACTGAGTATAAAATCGAGGTTGATGGTCAATTAGCCCACGTATGGACACCTTATTCGTTCTACGCTAACAACCAACTCTCGCACGCTGGCGTCAACTCATTTGTGTTGGTACATGTTGATGGGAAATGGAAAATCGTACATTTGATTGACACGAGGGAGAAAGGATAGGAGAACTTACAACATGAACTTCAACGACTGGCTTAAGATTATCATCAATTTACTTGTAGGATGTTGCACATTAATTCTACAACAGTTTATTCCAATTGGAGGCGGTGGCGTTTCGCTTATTTTTGTACTTACCATACCAACAACAGTTGCATTATCGGTCATTACTTCGTTTATTTACTTTTGGTTGTCAAAAAAGAAAAAAGCTTTTTCCAAAAACATTTTAATTTTCGTAGTTATTTTAGTAAATCTGTTTATCACATTTGCATTTTATCCTTATGCAAAATAGATTAAACAATAGCTTTAGATTTGATATTGAAACTTATCATGATATTTAATCAATTGTCAGCACACCGTTCTTTATTGAATAACTGAATAATTCTGAAGCATCTACTGGTTTATCATAAAGTGTGCCTACAGTCCACTCATCAAAAGTCTTAAAAACCTCCAATATTTGTTTATCTAGTATTTCACTTTTTGTCTTGTTTGAAATATGCCATTCTACAACAACTCCTTCACAATTGATAAACACCCCTGCCATTCCTTTACTTTTGAATTTTGGATTCTCTTTCAAGAATTGAATTTTATCATTTAATATAATTTTCATTTCTTCTTTGCTTAAAGAACAAATAGGTCTTATCTGTCCTTCAAATCCATTGTAGAGTGAATAAACTTCGTTTTGGTTACAAATCCCCTCAACAGGTTTTTTTAATTGAACAGTAGCTATCAGTTGAGCTTTTGATGTAAACCCAAATCCAAGTAAAATAAGTAAAGTAGTAATTTTATTCATAACATTGCTGTTTTTTGTGGAATTAATCTATCAGTTCTTTCCTAATTGCCAAACTTAATTCTTCTGAATGAGTTAAGACCATTAAGTGACCACCATTTTTTATTATCAAATTGCTATTCGTAAATTTTAGTGGTAATATTCTGTCACAATCGCCGTGAATGTGATAAGCATTTTGTGGTAGTTCTGTATTTTTCCAATTCACGATTCTACCTATTGCCCATCTTAAAAACAGCGCATCAGTATCCACAAGTATTTGTTTTAATAGTTTCTTGTCTGCTCTTGATTTTAAACCAAAAAACCAATAGGTCAAAAAGTTTGAACTTTTTAGAATTGTCATTGGTAACAAATGGTGTATCCTGAGCTTCCCAAGGAACCGATAATATACGGGGACTTCATCAAAGGTCTTTGCCGTGGCAAGTAGAATGATTTTTTCAGTTCTGATTAACTTCCCAACTTCTATTGCCATAATTCCGCCAAATGAAAGTCCTACTAATATTGGATTTGGCGTTTGAATTTGGAGTAGCAGTCGTGCAGCATACTGTTCAATAGTTTCATTTTTCTGAGGCGAAATCCATTTTACATGCGTAACAGATAAATCTGAAAAGTCAATCAATTTAAATACGAGCTCATCCGCACCGAGTCCACTAAATATGTATACTTCTTTTGGCAATTTCTATCTAAATAATGGGGATATTGTTAGGCAATCATCAACACCCTTAATCTTCAAATTTAATCACGTTTCTCATTCTATCTTGACCTTGACTATTTTGATAGCGTTCTTTAACCGTAGTATAATTTGGAAAAAGCTTTGATCCTAAATAAAAACCTAAACCAATCAATCCTGCTGCAAACACAACATCAATTATGATAAACGTATCAAAAGATGATGATAGTAAATCTCTCAATAAGCGGAATAGACCTAAAATTGCAAGTATAGCCACAAATTTATAGCTACTCTGATTATAGGTTGAAACACCTATTAGCAATATTATGTTAATTAATGGTAAAAATAACAATACTGGAAACCATGCTATTCCTTTCTCTATAACTATAGGTAATCCTGAAAGCATTTTTAGCGCTACTGTTAATGAAAGTAATCCGATTAATACAATGTTCAACGACCTATATTTATCTCTAGCATTAAGCGACGGTACTGACTGAACAATTTTCGCCAAATCTTCTGCCTTCATTTTACTTATCCCTTTTAACTCATCGTACGCTTCTTGCTTTGTTTTACCTTCAAGAATAAGTCGTTTAACCTCTTTTTTAACTGCTTTTTTTGTCATTATCAAGTATTTATTTTGTTAATCTCGTTCTAAAATTAATCGTTCTAAATTTTGCTAAAATAGTATATTTTAAAAAAATGGTGTTACGAAAGACTAAATCCAATTAAGCATACAACTTTTACGACTACGTAATTTACACAACGCTCGAACATAGCGATATTTTTCACCTCCCCATTCCAACCCTCAAATTATGGCTTGGTTATTGAGATTCTTTGTTAATTTTGGGAAATAAATTAGTACGCCATGAAAACGTTATTCAGCATATTTAGTTGTTTATTAATCGCTTACACGAGTTCAATTGCTCAATCACCTTCTAAAAAAGAACTTAACAATGAGTTAATATGGAAGGATTATGCGTTTTATGCAAAAACCGTTCGTGGGTTTCGCTCAATGAATGACGGTGTTCATTACACGCGACTTGAACAAGGTAGAAGTGGAAATGGAATCGTGAAAGCATCGTTCGAAAAGTTTGATAACGAACCTGATATTTTTGTTCACCCTGATGAACTTGTTTATAAAGGGAAACAACTCTTTATTGATGAGTACATTTTTAATGCAAATGAGACCAAATTACTTGTTGCTACGGATTACATCAGCTTATATCGAAGAAGTTATCTTGCTGATTTTTATATTTTTAATTTAGAAACTAAAAACGTAGAACCTTTACACACCACATTGACTCCACAAACTTTAGCTGAATTTTCTCCTGATGGCAAAAAAGTGTCATTTATTCACGCCAACAATATTTATATCAAGGATTTGGAAAGCGGGAAAACAACACAAATTACACACGATGGAAAAGCGAATGTCATTATTAACGGAACGACAGATTGGGTTTACGAGGAAGAATTTGCGCTAACAAAAGCCTACCAATGGTCTCCAGACAACACCTATATTGCATTTTTGAAGTTTGACGAATCAGGGGTTCAGGAGTTCACAATGACGTATTATAGCGACTTATACCCAGATTTATATACCTACAAATACCCCAAAGCAGGTGAACAAAACTCGGATGTGTCATTACACATTTACCACACTGAAAAAAAAGAAACAGCAAAAATCGAATTGGGGGCGTATGAATATATCCCACGTATTAGCTTTTCTTCGGTCAACAATCAACTCATAGCGCTTACTCTAAATAGGCATCAAAACGAATTGAAATACCACTTAATTGACTGTAATAGCTCACCTATATCAAGTAAGGTTGTGTACGAAGAGCGAGACGATGCTTATGTAGAAATTGATGACAATTTAATTTTTATGCCCGATGGGCTTTCATTTATTCGTACGTCAGAAATGAATGGCTACAATCACATATACCGCATTTATTTTAACGGAAAAATTGAACAAATCACATCAGGAAATTGGGATGTTATCGAGTTTAAAGGTGTAAATTTTGAAAAGAATCTAGTCTATTTTACTTCTGCTGAAAATGGAGCTACACAACAAGATTTGATGGAGGTTAATCTAAAAAACAAAAAGAAAAAACAACTCTCTACAAAAGCAGGACATACCGATGCGGAGTTTTCAACAGGAATGAAATATTATGTTCAAACATGGTCTAATGCAAACACGCCAACTATCACCACACTTCACGAAGCTTCAGGTAAACAATTGTTTGTATTGGAAAATAATGATGCATTGGTGAAACGTATGCAAAACTATCAGCTTGCTGACAAAGAATTTTTCGAAATCCCCGGTCACGATACAAAATTGAATGCGTGGATGATAAAACCTCCAAATTTTGATCCACAACAAAAATACCCTGTATTTATTCATGTATACTGTGGACCTGGTAAAAACACTGTAGAAGATGCGTGGGGCGGAATGGAATATATGTATCACCAATTATTGGCACAAAAGGGTTATATCGTATTATCAGTAGATCCTAGAGGTACGATGTACCGAGGAGCCCAATTCAAAAAATCAACCTATTTACAATTGGGAAAACTTGAACTGGAAGATTTAATTGCTGTTTCTAAAGAACTCAAACAACGCAGCTATGTTGATCCTGAACGAGTGGGAATTCAGGGATGGAGCTATGGTGGTTACATGTCCTCATTGGCGATGACAAAAGGAGCACCACATTTCACAATGGGTATTGCAGTAGCTCCTGTAACAAATTGGCGTTTTTACGACAATATTTACACTGAACGCTTCATGCGAACTCCGCAAGAAAACGAAGATGGTTATGATGACAATTCGCCAATAAACTTCACCCATGAATTACAAGGAAAATACTTTATTATTCACGGCTCTGGTGACGACAATGTGCATTATCAAAATGCCATGGAAATGGTCAACTCGTTAATTGCAGCAAACAAACCATTCGACATGTTCATTTACCCCAACCGAAATCATGGAATTTATGGTGGAAACACACGCCTACATTTATTCAACATGATGCTCGAGTACACTTTGAAAAACCTGTAAATTGAATACACGATGAAACTAGTAACTATTGTTTTCTTATTAACGTGGAGCTTTGGTAATTCTTTGCTTGTTGCACAAAATGAAAACGAGTCAACTGCAATAAAATGGTTAACTTTTGAAGAAGCAATGGCGTTGAATGAAAAAGAGCCTAAACAATTATTTATTGACGTCTATACAGATTGGTGTGGCTGGTGTAAAAAAATGGATGCCTCCACATTTCAAGAAAAAAAAGTCATCGACTTCTTGAGCAATGATTATTACTGTGTCAAACTCAATGCTGAACAGCAAGAAGACATCGTATTCAATGAGAAAACGTACAAGTTTATTCCACAGCAAAAAAGAGGGTTTCATGAAATCGCTGCAATGCTACTAGACGGGAATATGTCCTACCCCAGCTTTGTGATTTTGGCGCCAAATCTTAAGCGTTTAGAAGTGATAAAAGGCTATATGGATAAAAATCAACTTATTAGTAAATTGAAATCTCACCGCTAAAATAGTAGCCAAAAAGCAACATTAAATACGTCGTCTTACCGTGTTATTGGTTCTTTTCAACTTAAAAATAACTCACTCATTTTCTTCAACTTAACTAAAAAGATACGAAAGCTAGCTATCTCGAATTGTTAAAGAATGTTTTTTTTTACAAACGGAGTGTACAAGTATCAAATATTTCTTGTTAAATTAGGCGCTCGATAACATTTTATACAATTTTTTTTATAATCAAATGAGTGAGATAGCTAAAATAGAGTTAGAAGGTAACGTATATGAATTACCTGTAGTTGTGGGTTCTGAAAATGAAAAAGCAATTGACATTTCATCTTTACGTGCAAAATCAGGATACATTACACTTGACCCTGGATTTAAAAACACAGGTAGTACAAAAAGTGCAATTACCTACTTAGATGGAGAAACAGGTATTTTAAGATACCGTGGTTACCCAATTGAACAATTGGCAGAAAAAGCTTCCTTTATCGAAGTGGCTTACCTTTTGATTTATGGAGAACTTCCAACAAAAACACAATTGGATGGCTTTCAAAACTCCATAACCAAACACACATTGGTTCATGAAGATATGAAGCAATTTTTTGAAGCTTATCCTGCAAAAGCACACCCAATGGGCGTATTAGCGTCTATGGTATGTTCGTTATCGACTTTTTATCCTGAATCGTTAAACCCTAATCGCCCTGAGGCTGATTTTGATTTAACCATTCACCGTTTATTAGCTAAATTACCTACGTTAGCAGCTTGGTCTTACAAAAATGCAATGCGTCATCCGTTCATGTATCCAAAAAATAACATGGAATATTGTGAGAACTTCTTACACATGATGTTTGCTATGCCAACTGAAGATTATGTAGTTGATCCAGTTGTGTCGGATGCATTGAATAAATTATTGATATTACATGCTGATCATGAGCAAAACTGCTCTGCTTCAACTGTTCGTATAGTTGGTTCTTCTCAAGCAAATTTATACGCTTCGATTTCTGCTGGTATTTCAGCATTGTGGGGTCCACTTCATGGTGGCGCCAATCAAGCAGTAATTGAAATGCTTGAAAAAATTCACAACGATGGTGGTGATGTAGACAAATGGGTAGCAAAAGCAAAAGACAAAGATGATTCGTTCCGATTAATGGGATTTGGGCATCGTGTGTATAAAAACTTTGACCCTCGTGCTACTATCATAAAGAAAGCATGTGATGATGTATTATCTAAAATGGGTATTGTAGACCCTATGTTGGATATCGCTAAGAAACTTGAAAAAGTTGCATTGGAGGATGAATATTTCAAAGCGCGTAACTTATATCCAAATGTAGATTTTTACTCAGGTATTATTTACCGTGCATTAGGTATTCCAACTGAAATGTTCACTGTTATGTTTGCATTAGGTAGACTTCCGGGTTGGATTGCTCAATGGAAAGAAATGTTGAATACAGGTGAGCCTATCGGTAGACCACGTCAGGTGTACACAGGTGCAACTGTTCGTGATTATGTAGACATTTCTAAACGATAATCAATTAACTAAATAGTTGTTTTTAAGTTGATACAAAAAAGCCGATGAAATTTATTTCGTCGGCTTTTTTAATGAATATGATTAACGATTAATGGCTATACTTTACGCAACATACTTTTCATTTCACTCACTTCTTTTTGAATCCCTTTTACCGATTTCAACAAATCGTTGTCGGTTATCGTTACTTCAGGAAGTTCGGATGCAATGTAATTAACAAATTTCCACATTTCCAACACATCATTAGCATGAACCATATAAGGTGGATACATTGGATTCGTGGAGCACAACTGAAACGATTTTTCGGTTGCCAATAAATTATTAACGATTTTAAATACAATACCCTCTTCTTTTGTCACCACGATATAAGGTGTGCCTGATTTTATGGTATTCCAATTTTGCACAAACTCTCCAACCACATACGAACCTTCACTAACAGGAGGCATACTATCTCCCTTAATTGGAAAAGAACGGTATTTTCTATCTTTGGATAAAAAAGGTAAGGAGAAAGTTGGCAATACTTTAATATAATCTGGATCCGAATAGCCCATGGCATAACCAGCACGAGCTTTTTCAGGTATTAATTCAATTAAGTCATTGTTCTCTGAATCAACTAGCGAAGTAAGCACTCTCAACTTACTACCTTTAACGTCTGAATAGATTCCACTTTCAATGGTTTCCCACTCGCTTTCTTTTAACTCATTAAAATCTCTTCGAATAAGTTCATCAACAGGAATTTTATAATAATCCGACAGCTTAAGTACTGTTTCCATATTGGGTTCAGCTACACCATTTTCATAACCACTGTAACTTGAACGTGTTAAGCCTAAATCGCTAGACACATCTTCTTGTGATTTCTTAAATCGCTTACGAAGTAATTTTAAATTGGCACCTAATTTCATGACGGTAATATTATCAATGTTATGACAAAAATACAATCAATTTTAAAAATAAGCACTATAATTATTCAAAAAAATGAATCTGCTTAAATTTCAACGAAACATCATTTCTCTACATCTTTAAAAACCAGGTGTCTATAACTATTTAAAACAAACTACACACCAAGATCTTTCTGAATAACAGATACACGAACTTCGTTTTGAATTAAGAATAAAAATTTATGTAGTTTTGTGAAGAATGAAATAATGGAGCTCGTGAAAGAAAATGAAATTGACATATCAGTCGTTATTCCTTTATACAACGAAGAAGAATCACTTCCTGAATTGCACGATTGGATTGTTCGTGTGATGAACGCACATCAATACACTTACGAGATCATCTTTGTAAATGACGGATCAAAAGACCGTTCGTGGGAAGTCATTGAAAAACTGAAAACTTCTAATCAGTGCGTAAGAGGAATTAAGTTTCAGCGAAATTATGGAAAATCAGCAGCACTATTTGCAGGATTTGAAGCACTACGTGGCAATGTTGTAATTACAATGGATGCCGACTTGCAAGATAGTCCAGACGAGATACCCGCACTATACGACATGATTATCAATCAAGATTATGACCTTGTATCAGGTTGGAAAAAAAAACGACACGACCCATTAACCAAAACCATACCTACTAAATTGTTTAACGCCGCTACACGTTGGCTTACTGGTATTCGATTAAATGATTTTAACTGTGGCTTAAAAGCATACAAACGAGTTGTTGTAAAGAGTATTGAAGTATACGGTGAAATGCATCGCTACATCCCTGTTCTTGCAAAATTTGCTGGATTTACTAAAATTGGAGAAAAAATAGTCGCACACCAAGCACGCAAATACGGAACAACAAAGTTTGGCATTAATCGATTCATGAATGGTTTTCTGGACTTATTAACCGTAGTATTCATGGGTAAATTTGCCAAAAAACCGATGCACTTATTCGGTGCGCTCGGCACACTCATGTTTATTGTGGGGTTTGCTTTTGCATTTTGGCTTGGAATATCAAAAGTTTTCATTGATCAATCAAATCGGTTAATTGCGAGCAGAGCTGAGTTTTACATTGCGCTATCTGCTATGATTATTGGGATTCAATTTTTTCTTGCTGGATTTGTTGCTGAACTCATCGGTCGCAATGCTACTTCGCGCAACCATTACTTAATCGAAAAGGAAATCTAAACACAGATGCGAATCATCATTATCGGTCCAGCTCATCCATTTAGAGGAGGCATTGCTCTTGGTAATGAATTGATGGCGCATGATTTGATTGAACGAGGTCACGATGTAGAAATAATAACCTTTACCAAACAATACCCACGATTTTTATTTCCTGGGAAAACGCAATATTCGGAAAACGCTAAGCCTAATTTAACAATTCGCCGAAAAATACATGCTTATAATCCATTAAACTGGTTTAAAGTTGGTAACGAATTAAACGCAGCTAAACCTGACTTAATTCTGGTTCGCTTTTGGCTTCCATTTTTAGGCCCTGCTTTTGGAACAATACTTCGTAAGGTCAAGAAAAATAAACATACCAAAGTAATTGGAATTCTAGACAACGTTATTCCACACGAAAAACGACTTGGCGACCAAGCACTGACATCCTATTTCCTCAAACCAGTTGATGGATTTATCACCATGGCAAAATCCGTTCACCAAGATTTAATGAAGTTTGAGCAATCAAAACCATGTGCTTCGCACCCCCATCCAATTTTTCATAATTTCCCTGAAAAATTGAATCAATTAGAGGCAAGAAAAACACTCAATATCGATCTACACAAAACAACACTGCTGTTTTTTGGATTAATTAGAGCTTACAAAGGACTAGATATATTGCTTGATGCAATCGCTCAATCAGCATACAAAGACACTATTCAGCTTGTTATCGCTGGAGAATGTTATACTGACGAAGCGAACTACCGCGATCAAATTAATACCTTACAATTAAATGAATCTGTTGTTTTTCACAATCAATTTATTCCAGATGCAAAAGTAAATCTATATTTCTCAGCAGCAGACTTGTTAGTTCTACCCTACCGAAGCGCGACTCAAAGCGGTGTAACTCAAATTGCATATCACTACCACCTACCGATGATAGTAAGTAATGTGGGGGGATTACCAGACATGGTTCCACATCAAAAAGTGGGACTGGTGACCAATCCTAATCCGCAAGCTATACAACAAGCAATTGATCTTTTTATACGCGAAAATCTAGCTACAGAATTTGCAGCCAATTTTGAGCAAGAAATACACAAATTCAGCTGGAATTCGTTTAATGAAGAAATCTTAACTTTATACGCTAAAATCAACGTATGATTATTCGTAGTAAAGCTCCTTTCAGACTTGGTCTTGCCGGTGGTGGCACAGATGTAAGTCCCTACACCAATCAATATGGTGGTGCTATTGTAAATGCTACAATCAATCTTTATGCGTATACGACTATCATACCGCGCACAGATGGAAAAATAATTATTCGATCCGAGGATAATCAACAACATATTTCGAGTGATTCATCTGAAAAACTGCCAATCAATGGTATATTGGATTTACAAAAAGGCGTTTACAATAGAATTGTTTCCAGTTTCACAAAAGCGCCGTTGTCATTTGAAATGATCACCTCAATGGACGTGCCGTCAGGATCTGGATTAGGTACAAGCTCTACACTTGTCGTATCCGTTCTTTCCGCTTTTGTAGAATGGCTAAAATTACCACTAGGAGAATATGACATTGCTCGATTAGCTTACGATATTGAGCGAAATGATTTGAACATGGCAGGCGGTAGACAAGATCAGTACGCTGCTACTTTTGGAGGTTTTAATTTCATGGAATTCACAACTGATGACAGCGTGATTGTTAATCCACTTCGAATTCGCACAAAACTCAGAAACGAACTGGCTTTTTGCTTACTGCTCTACTACACTGAAACCTCTCGAAATTCTGCCGACATCATTAAAACACAGCAACAAAATATCATTGATTTGAATCCTACATCAATTCAAGCCACACACCAACTTAAAGCGAAAGCGTTTGAAATGAAAGACGCCTTACTTAAAGGAGAGTTGAATAAAATCGGGACGATACTTCACGAAAGTTGGTTGAATAAAAAAGAGATGGCTCAGGGTATTTCAAACGACATGATTGAAGATATTTACAATTGTGCGCGAGAAGCAGGTGCGCTTGGCGGAAAAATATCGGGTGCTGGAGGAGGTGGTTTTATGGTCTTTTATACGGCCAATACAAATCGTTATTCTGTCATTAAAGCCTTGACACAATTTGGCGGCAAAATCATTCCTTTCCAATTCACAGAAACAGGAGCAGAAAAATGGCACGTAATTTAATTGAAATCCCTTGTGTAATTCTAGCTGGAGGAAAAGGAACAAGACTCCAATCCGTGTTAAGTGACATCCCTAAACCGATGGCCCCAATTGGCAATCAACCATTCATAAAACATCTACTTGATAAATTATTTCAACAAGGACTACAGCATTTTATACTTTCTGTTGGTTATCAAAAGGATATCATCATACAGTATTTTAACGCAATCAACACGCCGTATTCGATTCAATTTGTGGAAGAAGAAAAACCGCTGGGAACAGGAGGTGCGATTTCAGCAGCAATTTCAACACTACAAACTGAATATGCCCTTATCATAAATGGCGATACCTTGTTTGACATACACTATCATTCATTCGTAGAACAAGTTCAAAAACTAGGTGTAGAATGTGGTCTTGCACTTCATCGCATCCAGCACGGTACACGATATGGCGAAGTGACCTTAAACGGTGCAATCATTTCCTCTTTTTCAGAAAAAAAAGAAGTAAATAATGGATTAATCAATGGTGGAGTTTACTTGCTGAATATAGCCAAATACAAGCTTCACGCTTTTCCTCAAACATACTCCTTCGAAAAAGATTATCTGGAACAATTTGTAAACGAACAACAATTCGCAGGAATAGAAATGAAAGGATATTTTATTGATATTGGAATTCCCGAAGACTACATAAAAGCACAACATGAACTCACTCATTGAACAAATCGATCACACGTGGACACTATTTTTAGACCGCGATGGTGTAATCAACGAACGACTTATCGATACGTATGTCAAAACAATTGATGAATTCAAATTCATTGAAGGCTCTAAAGAAGCAATAGTCTACTTCTCAAAAATTTTCAATCACATCTTTGTGGTAACCAATCAGCAAGGAATTGGAAAAGGCTACATGACAGAACGTAACCTTTTTGAAGTTCATGATTATATGACCAAGGAAATTGAAAAAAGTGGAGGACAAATTACAGCAATCTTTTTTGCGCCTCAACTGGCTAGTGAAAACAGTGATTACAGAAAGCCTAATACAGGAATGGGGTTAAAGGCTAAAGAACTTTATCCTAGCATCGATTTCAACAAATGCATCATGATTGGAGATTCAAACTCAGACATAGAATTTGGAAAAAAACTTGGCATGATTACTGTAAAAATTGGAGAAGAACTCAGCACAAATGAAAATGCTGACTATAATTGCAAAAGTTTAGTTGAATGCATTAAACTATTAAAACTATGATAAAGTATTTATTCGTCGTGCTACTAATATTGGTTACTGGCACATTATTTTCGCAAGACATTAATCAAACAGACGCTCAAGGTCGCAAACAAGGGAAATGGGTAGTATTGTATGAAAAAAGTCGCGTACCGCAATATGAAGGTCAATTTAAAGATGGTGAACCTTTCGGCAAATTCACCTATTACTACCCATCTAAAAAAGTTAAAGCGATCATGCAATTTGACGCAAGTGGCAAAGTTAGCAGGAGTTTAATGTACGACGAAGATGGAACGCTAATTGCTTTCGGAAAATACGTCAATAAAGAAAAAGATTCTATTTGGACACACTATGCTCCTTCGGGACACATTAGTTACAAGGAAACATATAGTAAAGGACAACTTCACGGTCCCAAAACCATCTACCATATCCCTGAAGACAAAAGTAGCAAGTCACCCCAACAAATTGCACAACAATATCACTACGATAAAGGAAAACTAGCAGGCGAAGTAAAAGAGTATTTTCCAAATGGAACATTGCGTTCTGAAGGCAACTACGTAAATGAACATTACGAAGGAGTTGTAAAAAAATACCATCCCAATGGTAAAATCATGATTATTGAACGCTACAAAAACAACTTCAAACACGGTTGGTGGATTGGTTATGATGAAAATGGGAAAGAAATAGGTCGTCGCTACTTTTGGAATGGTAAGGAATTGAAAGATGAAAAACTGAAAGCGAAATTGGCTGAATTAAAAGATGCTGGAATTAACCCGAACGATTAATTTGCGATGAACAAAAGACCGCTTAGATTTATTTTGTATTTTTATACAGTATGAAATTTCGATTTTTTATTGTGCTGGGCATAACGCTTGTTTTCTTCGGATGTAAAAAAGGAGATAATTCACCCGTATCGTTTCATTACGACTACTACCCTATTCTCAAAGGTCACTACGTAGTGTATGATGTGTTAGAAGTACGTCACGATGTGCAGGCCATCATCCAACGCGACAGCTCTTCGTATCAATTAAAAGTCGTTATCGGCGATACCATTCTAGATTTAGAAAATGAAATTGCCAACCGATTCTTCCGCTACACGCGAAGTGATGAATCGCAACAATGGCAATTAAAAGATGTATGGACCACCAAACTCTCCTCTAATCGAGCAGAGTTGGTTGAAGAAAATCAGCGCGTAATCAAGCTTGTATTTGCTCCTTCTAAGGATAAAAACTGGAATGCAAATGCATTTAATACGTTCAATAAGTTAGATTGTGTCTATGAGGACATACACAAACCCAAAACGATATCAGGCTACAATTTTGACTCTACATTAGTGGTCGAACAAGAGGACTTCTTTTCACTAATTGACCATAGACGCAAATACGAGGTTTATGCTAAAGGCGTAGGTTTGGTTAGAAAATTCTACAAAGATCATCAAATCATGAACTTTGATACCTTAGACATACGCAAAGGGAACGAAGTGCATTACAATTTGGTTGAGTTTGGTGTCGAATAGCTATACGTTATTCCTAGGTATTTTAATTCCCCATATACAAACTGAGCATATTGTCGATAATCTAAATTATTTGACGAATATTTCATAAAAAAATTACCCCCTATTATTCGCTTTCTCCCCTATTTTCAGTATACTGAACGAGTTTACGTGCCAGCGTTAATAAAACGTTAATAAACAAGATTCGCTAAACTATTGATATTAATCATCTGAAATTCTATATTTGCACCCTTAATAACAAATTTAAAATGCGTAATAAAGGATTTTTCTGGTTTCTTACAATTGTAGTTGCAGTTGTTTGTGTATACCAAATTTCGTACACATTTGTCACGAACAGAGTTGAAAATGAAGCAGATGCTTATGCAATTGAGCAGTTAGATTCATTAAAAAGTTTAATCAATGAAACTGGTGAGGAAGCTATCGTTTTGCCTAATGGGCGCGTAGTTGACCTGAACAATCAAGAGTCTGAAGACATTATCTTGAATTTCTACACCAATGCATACTTGATTGAAAAAGGAGATCAAAAAGTTTCGTGGACAGGTGCAACATTTAACGAAAGTAAGAATAGAAGTATAAACTTAGGACTTGACCTTAAGGGAGGAATGAGTGTAACGCTAGAAGTTTCTATTCCTGAACTTGTTCGTAGTGAAGCTATAAATCCTAGAGGAAGTAAGTTTGCACGCCCATACGATAAAGCATTAAACGAATACCATACTAAAGGTGGAGATTTCGTTGATTTATTTGTAAAAGCTTACCGAGAGTTTAATGACGATCGAAAGTTAGCAAAGGATTTTAATTCTTCGTCAAACGAATCGTTATCAAGCGAATCTTCGGATGAAGAAGTGATTAACTACCTTAAGAAACGAGTTAAAGGCTCGCTTAAAGGTGTAGAAAACATCATGAATCGTCGTATTAATCAATTTGGTGTTGCGCAACCAAACATTCAGATTGATGAAGAGCGAAACCGTATTTACATTGAATTACCAGGTGTAAAAGATAAAAACACAGTTCGTCAAAAATTACAATCAACTGCAAACTTGGAGTTTTTTGAAACGTATGACAACAAGTCCTTTAATACATTTATCGAGCAAGCGGATAAAATACTTTTCGAAAAATATGGTGATAAATCTGTAGTTGAAAATGAGATTAAACTCGATTTGAACTTAGATGAAGAATTAGGTAATACTGTAACATCAGATGTAGCTCAAGATACATTAAACGCAACAGACGACCTATTATTAAACTTAGACAATGATTCAACAGATGTAGCTTCTACTCTTTCCGATTCATTAGCTCCAAGACAAACTATTTTAGGTAACTATATTTTAGCACCAGCTCAAATGAACCCTAATGGGCATTTTGATATCTTGTTATACGCACTTTCAAACGATACTGCTAAAATAGGTTCGTTATTGCGTGAAAAAGCGGTAAGAGATGTGTATCCATTTGTTGATGTGAGATTCTTATGGGCTTCCAACCCAGTTTCTTTCGGTGAAAATGGTGACATTAAAGGGTATGCACTTCATGCTATCCGAGTTCCTGAATCTGGGAAATCGCCTGTTGGCGGAAATGACATTGATAGAGCATCTCAAGATTACGATCAATTTGGTCGTATTGCGGTAGCGCTTAAAATGACAGACAAAGGAACATCTAAGTGGGCTGAATTAACATCTAACAACCTTGGTAAAAATGTAGCTATTGTAATGGATGGAATGGTAATTAGTTCACCTACCGTTCAAGCTATAATGAATGATGGTCGCGCTCAAATTACAGGAAATTATACCGTAGCTGAAGCGAAAGAATTTGCAGCGTTGTTGAACGCTGGTTCATTACCTGCTCCATGTAGTATCATTGACGAATCTATTGTTGGTCCTACATTAGGTGAGGCAAACATTAATGCGGGTATCATGTCATTTGCAATTGCGTTGGTTATCGTGTTACTATACATGATATTCTACTACGGTCAAGCTGGTATTATCGCCAATGTTTCACTGCTAATAAACATCTTGTTTATTTTAGGTTCGTTAGCATCATTTAGTGCGGTATTGACACTTGCAGGTATTGCAGGTATTGTATTGACAATAGGTATGTCTGTGGATGCCAATGTACTTATATTTGAACGTATACGTGAAGAAATTGAAGCAGGAAAAGGTCAAAAACTGGCTATTAAAGATGGTTTTGCAAAAGCATTGTCTTCTATCTTAGATGCCAACTTGACAACGTTACTTACAGCTATCATCCTAAAAATATTTGGCTCAGGACCAATTGAAAGTTTCGCTACCACATTAATCATTGGTATATTCTCTTCTGTATTTGCAGCTGTAGTTATTTCAAGATTGATTTTTGAATACTTCAACGACAGTAAGCGAGAAATTTCATTCTCTACACCTATTACTAAAAATGCATTCAAGAATTTAAACTTCCAATTCGTTTCTAAACGTAAGGTTTACTATGTAATATCTGGAATTTTAATGATAGTAGCAATTGGTGGTTTAGCAACAAAAGGGTTGAAATACGGTGTTGAATTTACAGGTGGTCGTTCATTCGAAATTAAGTTTGACAATGTCGCAAATCCTGAAGCAATTGTATCCAACTTGAAATCAGTGATGATTACAGATGGTAAATCAGCTGATGTTATTGTTAAAACGAAAGAAAGTAAAAACCAAGTTGAAATTCAGACTAACTTTTTACAAGGTGTTGTGAATGCAGATACTATTGTAGACTCTAAATTAAAAGAAGGATTAGCAATAGGACAAGCTGACATGGGTAATTACACAATTGTACAAAGTAGAAGTGTTTCTGCAGTTATTTCTGACGAATTGAAACAATCTTCTATGATTGCAATTGTGCTGTCTTTAATCGTAATCTTCTTGTACATCTTATTCCGATTTGGAAAATGGCAGTATGGTCTTGGTGCGTTATTAGCAATGACACATGACGTAATTGTCGTATTGGGTGTATTTGCCTTATTCCACGGCTTATTACCATTCAACATGGACATCGATCAAGCATTTATTGCTGCAATCCTTACAGTAGTAGGTTATTCGATAAATGATACTGTGGTAGTATTTGACCGTATTCGTGAAGTACTTGGACTTAATAAACGTAAATCACGTGAAGAAAACATCAACAATGCACTTAATTCTACATTAAGTCGTACAATCAATACATCGATGTCAACTTTTGTGGTGTTATTAACTATCTTCATTTTGGGCGGGGATGCCATTCGTGGATTTATCTTTGCATTGATGATTGGTGTTATTGTCGGTACTTATTCTTCAGTATGTATCGCTACTCCAGCAGTAGTTGATTTAATGAAGAACGAGAAAGAAGATAACCAGAAATAATATTTTCAAGAATATTCTCAAAGCCTTTTCCATTATGGGAAAGGCTTTTTTTTGTACCTTTGATAACTGAAAACTGAATAAATAGATGTTACTTTTTCTAAATAGTATTGGCGGAACTGAGATTATATTAATCATGCTTTTTATCCTTATGTTCTTCGGATCGAAAAGCATTCCAAGTATTGCACGAACTTTAGGAAAAGGTATGCGTGAAATTCAGCATGCATCTAATGAAATCAGAAATGAGATTAAAAACTCAACTGATCAAATTAAAAAAGATGCGTTGTTGGGAAATGAACTATCAGAAACCATTCGTTCATTTGAATTAAATCAAGAACAAACCATTGCTAAAATAAACAACGAACTCACCAAAAAAATTGTTTCCCCAATTGAGAGTGAAGTAAATCAAACAATTGCTGATATCGAAAAACCAACCCACATACCCAATAAGGACAACGTAAATGTATCCGAAAACACTTCAGATTCCACCACAAAAGAACCTGAATCATGAATTATTTCTTACTTATAATAGGACTCGTTACATTAATTGTCGGGGGTGATTTTTTGGTTAAAGGAGCTGTCGGAGTAGCTCAAAAATTTAGACTTTCATCACTCGTTATAGGAATGACTGTGGTATCTTTCGGTACATCAGCCCCAGAATTAATTGTGAGTATTAAAGCAGCGCTGTCTGGTAGTTCAGAAATTGCACTGGGGAATGTCATCGGCTCTAACATTGCTAATATTGCATTAGTTTTGGGAATAACAGTACTCATATTTCCCCTTCCTGTGGATCGAAACTCTAAGATTATCGACTGGCCAATGATGTTCATTGCATCTGTATTGTTTTATTTATTTGCAATAAACGGAACGATCTCGCGCATAGAAGGCTTTATTCTCTTTATTATTCTGATATGCTTTATTTCATTCTTAATCTGGAATTCAAGAAAAAAATCCAGTAAGTTAAACGAAGAAAGTGAATACGTTATCCCTACTCCTAGACAGTTTATTTTAGCGATTGGCTCACTTAGTTTAGGGTTAGTTGGTTTATATTTTGGAGCGGAATGGCTGCTTTCTGGTGCGGTTGAAATAGCACGTGATTTTGGAATGGAAGAACGTATTATTGGCATTACCATTATCGCATTTGGAACCTCTGTTCCCGAATTAGTAACTTCTGGCGTTGCTGCATACAGAAAAGAAACAGATATCTCTATCGGTAACTTAATTGGATCCAACATTTTCAACATCATGGCTGTAATTGGAATCACTGTGATGATTAAACCTATACATGTTGGTGAAAACACGTTAAATATTGATATGATTTGGATGTTAGCAATCGCAGCGGCATTATTGCCCATGTTGCTTTTGGGAAAGAAAATCACACGTTTTAAAGGATTACTATTAATTAGTACCTATATAGCTTACATAGCTATATTATTGCTTAGTATGAACTAACATGTTCTTCTGCTAACCCCAAATACTTTCTCAACCATTTTGTTCCAATATAAAATGGAATAGTATCCAACAAAGCCACAACCACTTTGAACACATAACCACTAGCTATTAGTATGACTAATTGAGGCACAATAGCCAACGAGGCATCAATTGGTAATGCAGGTGTAAAATAATACGTAATGAGAATTACTGCAACACTATCAACCAGTTGACTTACGAGTGTAGATACATTGTTTCTCAACCACAATTTCTTTCCCTGAGTTTTCTTTTTTAACCAATGAAAAATATGGACATCAATAAACTGCGCAGTAAGGTAAGCAATCATCGAAGCTGCTGTGGCGCCAAACGCAAGGTGTCGGATGTAATAAAATGCATATTCTTGTGGAATTTCACCACTTTCATTCAGTGACATCAAGCTGTGCTCACCTAGCCCCGCTGGCGGATTTAGCTCCCCACCTATCCACAATATAAACAAGACCCAAAGATTCAACACAAAACCAATCCAAACCACAAAATTTGCTCGCTTACGACCGTACAATTCCGAAATAAAATCGGTGCATAAAAACGTGATTGGGTAAGGTAAAACACCTACTGCTATTATAAATTGTAGCGAATTATCTTCTAGTCCAAACCAATGAGACAAGTTGATGAAACGAGAAGTCCCCAAAATATTCAACATCACTAGTGACCCCAAAAACAACCCAGCTAGTACTAAGAAAACACGTTCTTGTCGTCTTTGGTATTTGGCCTCATTTTGATATGATGGAATTTGAAACATTACCGCTGAAAGTAATAAAAAAAGTCCAGCTAAAATCTTAGCGGGACATTTTTGTTTGTTGTAAATGATAGTTTAATACTTCACAAGCTTAAACCAATTTGAACCAGCATGATCTAAAACAGCTATAAAATAAGTTCCACTCGCACAACTAGATATGTCAATTGTTTTGGAAGAAGATTCAAACACACCAGACAAAACAGTTTGTCCAGAAAGATTAGTTATTGTAAATTGTGAATCTTTATTTATTCCACTTACAAAAAAATGACCATTAGACGGATTCGGGAAAATTTCAATTGCGTCACTATTTTCACACTTAATTGCTATTAGATTAAAATATTCATACTTTCCATCAAAATCAGTTTGTTTTAAACGGTAATACGATACATCTCTGATATACTGATCATCTTCAAACGAATATGCGTTAGGCGAAGATGAAGTTCCTGCTCCATCCAAACGACCAACTTCATTCCACGTTATTCCATCATTACTTCTTTCTACTGTAAAAAAATCATTGTTTTTCTCAGTTAATGTTCGCCAAGTAAGATGCGCTTTATAATTCTGACAAATTCCTTTAAAGTAATCCAATTCAACGGGTAACAAAATGCAATTTTCATCGATTTGAGCAACTCCATTAATTAATGTTTCTGCCCTAATATTAAATCGGCAATCATTTGCCCCAACAGGGTCAACCATAATGTAATAGGTTGAATTATATGCTAAATTTGGAGTTGTTGATGTACCATTATTATTTAAGTGAAGTGTACCACTCAAAGCGTGCGTTGAAGCATCAGCTGTACTTCCACATACACCATTATTATAAATCCTAAATTGTATTTGATTTGGATAATTACCTCTCCTTGATCCACAACTGAGATTTTCAAATGTCAGGCGAACTTGTAAATTACCAGAGGGACAATCACCAGCAGATGCTGGAGTTGTAATTTTATACCAAGTCGAAGCTTCTACTGTGTTAGAACTGTTCGAAAATGGGCCACCTCCTGCCGCTGGATTAAAGTCATCATATATACCTCCATTTACAGGAATAGAACCAATACCATTTGTTCCAGGACCAACATAAGCTGTAGCCCCCCCCATGTTAGAATTTGACGATGGTAACCTTGGCACAAGACCAGAAGCTGTGGTAGTATAAAAACCATTTACACCTCCATTTAAGCCATCCATCAAAGGAAAAGCATTAACACACATATCATTGGATGGTCTTGTTCCAACTACAAAATCATCAATTCGAAACCGTTGTTCCATAGAGTTGGAATTTGTAATTCTTAATCCCAATCTACCAGTCCTATTTTTAAAATCACTTAAATCAAAATAGAACACACGTATATAGTTGTTTCCAAGTGCTACAAAATTTCCAGCAAAATCACCGTAAGGACCTCCTGGAACGAAATCAGTAACTATTGGTGTTGGACCATCAGGAACTCTATCATTATCCCCATCAAACGCCATACCTATCTGTAAATTATTTAAATTCGCAATATTGCCAGGCGAACCAAAAACTTCATATTGAATAGCTACTCGTGCAAACAAACCATCCTCATCAGGTAACACAAATTCAGGAGACCAAATATATCCGCCTCTAGTAGCACCAACACTCGAAGTCATCAATACATAATGCGTGCTACCTTCTTCAAATCCACTTACTGAATTAAACCAATGTGCTGTACCCATTGTTGGATTAGCAGTCAAGGTAAAACCAGAAACTGCACCAAATGTCCACCTATTCAAATCACGTGGTGTACCTGTAAAATCAAATTTAGTTCCTATAACAGCATTAAAGTTTTCCTTAAAAATAATTTTTGCTCCATTACCACCTGTAGTACCTTCAATACCTTGTGAAAGTAAGTTAGTTGAAAATACTATGCAAATTATAAAAGTAACTAAATAGCCCTTTATTGAAGGTAGAATAAAATATGTGAGTAGTTTCATAGTTCAGTATTATTTACGGCAAATTTATGATGCGTAACTATTTAACATTTATACATTATATTCAAATGTATGACATATACTTAAAACCCTAAAATTTAATTGGTTAAATATTTATTTTTATTACATATTTATAAATTAATAAGTATTTATTAACTTTATGTGTATTTTACAACAAAAAAAGCTGTCTAAAACTAGACAGCCTTAAAAGCATAAATACGCAGGATTACCGCTTAACCACTTTTGTCGTCACCGAACCAATACGCGCATAGTAAATACCATTTGGAAGAGAGGTTAAATCAACCTCATTCGTATTTGATAAAGTCAACATTAATTGACCTGTAACAGCATATAACTGAATTAATTCAAAACTATCTTTTCCTTGGATTGTAATTTTACCTGAAGTAGGATTTGGATATAAATGGTAAACCTCATTTTCAATAACCGTCAATGATGCGGTGTTACCACCCTCTAAATCAACAGAAGTTGGAAGCGAATTAATATCGCAATCGTGTGCTATATTAACTGAAACGGTATAATCGCCTGAAACTGTCGGCGTATAAGTAGATTCATTTTCGCCAGCTATTTCTTGACCATTCAAATACCATTGGTAAGAAACACCTATCATGTCCGTTGATAATGCATCATTATCCTGAAGTATCACAGGTAATGGACCAGTATATGCACCACAATTCAAACCTAATTGATATATTTTCAGAAATCCAGCTGGAGGATTTAATAATTGCCAAACTTCAGGGAAATTGTGTTTTGCTGCTACAATTTCCAATTTACCATCTCCATCAATGTCAACCACTTTTGTCATACCAAACATTTTACCACGATCAATGACTTCCATCTGAAATGAATTGTCAGGTAATTGACGAAACAAATAAAGCGTATCGTTACCATCACCTGGACAAGCTATATCAGGATAACCATTTCCATCTAAATCACCAATTGAAAAAATCCCTGGACAACCTTGACTATCTGGATTTCCAAAGTCGAACAAATTTGAACGAAAACCTTCATAAATAGTTACTTTTTCCCATTGGCTAGAAGTTGCAGGATTAGCAGGAACTTTAAAGTAGTATAATCCAGGCATAACTGTTGGGCCACCATTGTAGTTGATTGAGTTATTATTTTGGTTATTGTGATTGTCGTACACCAAATCCATTTTCCCATCCATGTCGATGTCATAAAACTCAAAATAATACCCCAAACCTGTTGTATTATCTATTACATGATACTCCCATTCTCCTTGGTAATTATTTGACGCTGCTGGTGCGACAACATTTTCTAACCAAACAAGAGCAGGTCTATCTGTTCCCCAAAAAAATTGAGAAACGACGATATCTAAATCTCCATCATTATCTATATCGTGTAACTTGATAAACACACCACCTAGTGTATCATTAATCACATAATGCTCAAAATCTCCATCACCTAAGTGACGATACCATTCGATTTTAGCATTCACACTGGACAATGCATTATTATTGTTATTCGAGGCATCTTGTGTTTGAGCTGAAGTCGTAATAATATCCATTTTCCCATCTCCATCTAAATCAACCTGTTGTGACTCATGCCATACATACCAATTATCTCCATGAGTTGTTTGAGGAGAAAAATTAAATCGATCAGTAAAATCAGGTCCTTTAATCCATTGATGACTACCACCGTTTGTCCGAATAAAACCTTGATTTACGATGATATCAAGATGCCCATCCTCATCCACATCAAACACTTGTGGATCATTAATAAAAGGTAAATTTTCTGAAAGCGGTAATACAACTTGTTCATTCCATGTTCCAGTTACCGTTCCGTTAGCTGATTTAAATACTCGAATAGCTCCTTGTGCGTCCCAAGGTGACTGTGCACCTCCTCCTTCTATCAATGTAGACAAAAGAATTTCCATGGTACCATCACCATCTAAATCTTTTACATCTAAAAATCCTGCAGATTGCTGAGGATCTTTTACAGTCGTAACAACCCAGTTGATTGGTACCAATTGCGCCAATAATGTAATTGGATTAATCAGTAAAGTACTTACAAATAGTAGTTTAATTTTTTTCATTTTGAATTATTTTAACTTTTTTAAAATTTGTTCAAAAATAATACTTTTTTTAAACTCCTGAATATTAGTGTAAAAAAATTATGAAACAACATAACTCAAAAAAAAAAAGGCTGTCAAAAACTGACAGCCTTTATACAACATTTAATACAAAACTATTTTTTCATAACCTTTACGGAGTATGTATTGATTTTCACGACATACATTCCACTTGGTAAATTTGTTAAATCAACTTGATTCGCATCAAGTTTTGCGTCAACTTCTTGACCATAAATAGAGAATACTTTCACATCCAAATCCTTCATATCTCCTTCGTACGTTATGAATACAATTCCTTCCGTTGGATTTGGGTAAATAGCAATTCCTGAAACTTGATGATTTTCGATACTTGCTGTTCCATCACCATCACCATCACCATCCTCAACAAAAGTGTAGTCGTATCCCACTGAAGTAGATTCACAGTCATTCGGATATGTTACAGAAACGGAGTACAATCCAGACTCTTCTGGTGTATAAATTTGACTGGTAGCTCCGGTTATTGCGTTTCCATTTAGATACCATTGATAAGTCGCTCCCGCTTCACTTGAAACAAGGTTATCACCATCTACTTGTACTTCTGGTTGAGAAATCGACACGCAAACATCAATGTTTACCTCATCAGAAAACTCGCTACATCCATCTTCAAAAAATACCTCTACAGTATAATCACCCGAAACAATTGCGTCATGAACTTGGTTAACCGATCCATCAATTGGCTGATCGTTTAAGTACCATTGGTAAGTCACACCTGTCACATCACTGGTTAACTCGAAATTGTTCACATTTATAGTCGGAATTGGATTTGCACTACAAGTAGACACACCATCAATCTGCGCTGTATTTGCAGTAAGCATATTCACAAACGTAGGATAAGCACTACATTCTAGTTTTAACGTGTATGCTAACCAAGGGTCTAGCACAGAATAGAATCTATCTTGTTGTTGTGTTTTGTTTAAAGTAATGTCACTTCCAAACAAATTTACAGCTCCTTCTCCAGCTTCACAAACCGATGTACCACTTCCATAACCACAATGAGCAGCCCCCACAATTGTAACATACGATTTACAATCTGATGCCAAAGCATTATAAATTGGTAATTGGTGATCAGCAGGAGGTGTTACTTTGTCGCCACCAGCTGCAAACACCAAGCTTGGCACCGTAACATCAGCTGCAGCAACTATAGCAGAAGGATTCGTATCAGCGCCAGATATTAATACCATTGTTGTTATGGATGTGTTGTTTGCAGCAGCTAATACAGATGCTCCTCCACCCATTGAGTGCCCCATAATCGCAGAACGCCCATTAAAATGTTGATAAAATAGGGAAGTTGGATCAGAGTCAAATGCTTTTAGTTTTTCTTCTGCAATTTTAAGATCCAAAGCAAATTCATTGTGTGATGGAGATAAACCTCCTTCTGTTCGAGGAAAAGCAATAATGTAACCTTGTGTTGCATACCTTTCCCAAATATTTTCATAAGCACTCCAAACCATGTTAAACCCATGGCCAAAAATGATAATTGGATGCTCACCTGGAGCTAGAGCCACATTTGAACCTGTCACCGAAGCTGGATAATAGATTTCCGTTTGAATTTGACGTCCAGGTCCACCCCCACTTCCAAATCCACCTGTTCGCGCAGGATCATTAAACGTTATTGTTGTGTGACCCAATTGGTATTGAGCTACTAACGAAATGGATGATAGCAAAATCATTCCTAATGCTAATCCAACATTTTTAATTTTCATAATTACTGGTTTTATAACTATTTAATATTTAACAATTTTAGTAGTAGAGTTGTCAATTTTCATATAGTATATACCATTATTCAATTTTGAAATATCAATTTGATTAGTGTATTCTTGTTCTAACACTAACTTGCCTGAAGTCGAATAAATGCGAACCAAGGATGTTGTTGCATACATGTTCTCAATTTGAAATAACCCTGTCGTAGGATTTGGGTAAATCGTCAACTTATTTTTTAAATCATCTTGTTCAGTAATTGATAATGGATCTGGATTTGTCCCAGCTGAACATGTTGTAGTAGATACTAAGGTAGCTGGAGATGCATTGATTGCCGTAAGAAACAAATCATATGACGCACTATTGTCCTTTAATCTGTACTCCAACCAATGGTCTAATATTGAATAGGTACGATCTTGTTGCTCTGTGCGTGTAATTGAAATACCTGTTGAAGAGGTTCCTTCGCCAAAATCACATGCTGTATTTGAATTTGCAAAATAACAATGAGCTCCTCCTACAATATTCACAAACGTTTTACAGTCCGAATCCAACGCATTGTAAATAGGAGTATGATGATCTGCTGCAGGCGTTACACCATCTTGTCCTCCAGAAAAAATTAATGCAGGAACAGTTACATTTGCCGCTGACGCTATAGCTGAAGGATCTGTTTCTGCTGGTGCTAAACCTACAACTGTTTTAATGGAAATATTGTTTGCTGACGCCAAAATCGACGCACCACCTCCCATTGAATGTCCCATTATTGCTACATTTCCATTTAGTTTATCAAAAAACAGCGATGCTGCCTCTGCATCTAATAAACTCAATTTTTCAGTTACAATTTTTAAATCCAATCCAAAATCTTGATGTGATGGTGGTGGTATTAACCCTCCTTCAGTTCTAGGGAATGCCATGATATAACCCATCGGGACATAATGTTCCCAAATGTTTTGGTACGCATCCCAAGACATAGCAAATCCATGACCAAATACAATAATGGGAAACTCTCCAGCCGCTAAAGCGACATCGTTTCCTGCTGATACTGCGGGATAGTAGATTTCTGTTTGAATTTGTCTTCCTGGACCTCCTCCAGATCCAAACCCTCCTGTACGAGCAGGATCATTGAATGTAATAGTTGTTCGCCCAATTTGATGTTGGGAAAACGAGTAAAAACTTGTAATTAAAATAATTACAATCAATCTTAGTTTCATTTTAGTTTGTTTTTTATTTTAACATTTTAGCCTAAAGTTCAATATTACGACAATATTAACACATATTAAAATAAATTGTATAAAAACTATACCGTTTTAACAAAAAACGAAACGAGCCTAAGTAATAATACCTAGACTCGTTTAGAAAAAAAATAAAATTGATGTGCTGAGTTAAAAACCAGTTACCCCGTTTACAGTGGTGTATTTTAACACATTCTTTTTATCAGGGTAAATTCGTGCAAATGCAGACTGAACAGCTAATGTGCCTTCGTGAAATCCGCATAAAATAAGTTTTAATTTACCTTCGTACTGGTTCACATCACCTATTGCATAAATTCCCGGGCGATTGGTCGAATAATCTAAGGTATTTACTTTAATCGCATTTTTTTCAATTTCAACCCCCCAATCAGCAATAGGTCCTAAACTTGGTTTTAACCCAAATAATGGAATAAAATGGTTTGTTTCTACTTCAAACTCTCCTTCTTTATCGTGTTTGATAATAACCTTTTCAAGTTTATGAGCGCCTTCAAGTCCAATAACTTCAGCTTCGGTAATTAATTTGATTTTTCCAGAATCTGCCAAATCCATTACCTTTTGAACAGAATCTAAGTGTCCTCTAAATGAAGACCTTCTGTGTACCATAACCACCTCAGATGCAATGTTTTTTTCTGTTAAAAATATTGCCCAATCCAATGCAGAGTCACCTCCTCCTGCTATGACACATTTTTTACCTCGATAAAATTCAGGATCTTTAATGATATATTCAACTCCTTTATCTTCATAATCTGCAATGTTATCAATTGGTGGTTTGCGAGGCTCAAACACCCCTAATCCGCCTGCAATCATTACAATAGGAGCTTTGTGCTGAGTCCCTTTATCTGTTGTAACAATAAAATACTGTTTACCATCTTCTAGAATTTCATCAATTCCAATAGCTGCTTCTCCAAGCGTAAACCCAGGTTTAAATGGGTTTGCTTGTTCCATCAAATTGTCAATTAATTCTCCTGCTAAAATTGAGGGAAATCCTGGTATATCGTATATTGGTTTTTTGGGATAAATCTCTGAACATTGTCCACCTGGTTGTGGTAAAGAATCAATCAAATGACATCTTAATTTCAATAAACCTGCTTCAAACACTGTAAAAAGTCCAACTGGTCCAGCTCCGATAATAATGATATCTGTTTCAATCATTTTAGTAAATTTTAATTATCAAATAAATCTGTAGAGAGGTATTTGTCCCCTCGATCACATACTATAAACACAATAATTCCACTTTTAATTTCTGCCGCTATTTTAAGCGCAACTGCAAGTGCTCCACCACTACTCATCCCTGCAAAAATGCCTTCTTCTAGCGCCAATTTCTTGGCGAAAGATCGCGCTTCTTCTTCACTTACCTCCACTATTCTATCCACTCGATTTGGTTCAAATATTTTGGGCAAATACTCCATAGGCCACTTTCGAATACCTGGGATTTTAGCTTCGTTAGCTGGTTGAGCACCAATTATCTGAATTTGGTCATTTTGTTCTTTTAAATACTTGGACACTCCCATAATCGTTCCCGTTGTACCCATAGCTGAAACAAAATGCGTCACTTCTCCTTGGGTATCACGAAAAATTTCGGGTCCTGTAGTATTATAATGCACCTTAGGGTTGGCTAAATTACCAAATTGGTTCAACATCAGATATCCTTCATTGCTTACTTTTGAATTCATATAATCAATTGAAGCCTCCATACCACCAGCCTCTGGGGTTAACGTAACCTTTGCGCCGTAAGCCTTCATTGTTAATATACGTTCACGAGTTGAATTTTCAGGCATTACCAACTCAATATGTAAGTTTTTAATTCGTGCAATCATAGCAAGTGCAATGCCTGTATTACCGCTAGTCGCTTCTATTAACTTGGTTTCTGAATTGATTTGACCGCTATCCAACGCGTCTTGAATCAATCCTAAAGCAGTTCTGTCTTTCACACTCCCCCCAGGATTGTTCCCTTCAAGCTTTGCAAAAACGCTAACTCCTTTATTGGGATTAAGACGCTTTAATTCTACCAAAGGGGTATTCCCTATTATATCAATTAGTTCATTCATCAATTTTTAATTTTTTAATTTCAATGATTGATTTATGATAAACCGTGGAGTTGCTTTCTATACTCTGTGTAATCCATACATTTCCCCCTATAGTAGCGTTTTTTCCGATAATTGTTGCTCCTCCTAAAATAGTTGCTCCTGCGTAAATCACTACATTATCTTCAATTGTAGGATGACGCTTAGTAGTGGCAAGTGATTTATTAACGCTCAAAGCCCCCAATGTAACGCCTTGATATATTTTCACATTATTTCCAATGACGGTTGTTTCACCAATTACCACTCCCGTTCCGTGATCAATAAAAAATGACTCTCCAATTGTTGCCCCTGGGTGAATATCAATACCGGCTTTGCTGTGTGCAATCTCAGTGAAAATTCTAGGAATAAATGGCACGTGAAGATTGTGCATCAAGTTGGCTATTCGATAGACTGATATCGCATAAAACCCAGGATACGTTCGAATCACCTCATTTCTATTTCTTGCGGCGGGATCTCCCTTTTCAATTGCTTCGGCATCTTTCAAAATCAAACTAAACACATCGGAAAGTTTGCTAAAGAATATTTGTGTAACGGAATCCACTTCATCATAATCCACCACATGTAATAGCAATTGTTTTAGAAGCTTGTTATTGCGTTCAAGTTCCTCCGCTAATTTTTCCTCATTGATTACTACTCGCTCACTATGAGATGGAAAGAGCAATGAAAAAAGGTCGTTCAAATAATCAACCACCAAACGATTAGATGGTAATTGACCAATGTCTACTTGTGAATCTAAAATGCGTCGAATCAATTCTGTGCTGCCCATCTTATGATGAAAATTATTAAAGTACAAAGCTAATCACACGGTTCAAATAAAAGAATCTTTTAGGACTTAATTACTTCATTAATTTTATGCCAATCCGAGTGCGAAAGTTCAATTTTATTCGCTGTAACAGCATTGAAAATTCTGTTTTTATCCAAACTTCCAATGATGGGAAGTGCTCCTAGTTTACGAATCCAAGCAACAGCCAATTGTTCTACATTCGATTCATATTCTTTAGCTATTGTTTCAAGCACTGCTCTTATCGATTTTGCTTTATGGTCATCTCCATGTAAAATTCGCCCATCAGCAAGTGGACCAAAAGCCATCGGCTTACTATATTGCTCTTTGGCAAATACTATTCGTCCATCATTCAACGCCTCAGTGTGTAATACATTGAATTCAAAATGATTGGTTACTACACCATGTGGTAAACGCGAAGCCAAAAGTCGTTGTTCTTCCACAGAGTAATCTGCAACTCCCACGTGTCTTAGTTTTCCTCTCAATTGCAAACTGGTTAATACTGAAGCAACTTCTTCTACATTCATTAACGGATCAAATCCTTGAATAAGTAAGACATCTATATACTCCGCATCCAGATTTTCAATCGACTGATTAATTTGATTCTGAATTGTTTTTTCAGTAAGTGCTCTGTATTTCAATTTGCCTTGGTCATCAAACAAACGTATCCCAATTTTAGAAAACAAGACCAAATCCTCTCGTTTCAATCCTAAATCTTTTATTGCCTGTTTAAACAATAGTTCAATTTTTCCGTTGCCATATGCTGGAGATAGGTCAAATCCATTTACCCCCAATTCTAGTGCAAACACAATAATTTCTTTCACCTTATCCAAGGTTAAGTCTTCTTGTTTATTCCAACGCCAAAAGCTGTATATTGAATCCGAAACAACAGGTCCAAAATCACTTAAGTATACTTTTTTCATTTTTGTTCTATTTTTTTTAATTAATCCCAATCATTTACTGAAAAACTTTTGGTAACCTTATTTAAATCGTTAACTTTTTTCTCAAAATCACCTTTTAGTTTATTTCGTAGAGCATATAATTCATCCAACGACTCTTGAATTTTGTCAGGTATTACGTGGTTCAAAATTTCTTTCAATCTTTTTGCCAATGTAGGTGATTTACCATTTGTAGAAATCGCTACTTTTAAATCGCCTTTTTGCACAATACTACCTAAATAAAAATCACATAATTCGGGTTTGTCAGCTGCATTATAAAGCACTCCTATTTCTTTAGCATCATTCCTAATTTGCTCCGACAACTTCACATCATTCAGGGCTGAAATTACAATTTGACGATTCAATAAAAAGGATTTTTCGTATTTAGCTTTCACAATATGCAACTGAAAATCTACCGAATACGATTCTATTATTGGTAGAACATGGGGAGCTACAAGCGTAATGTTACAACCTGGAGAGTTCGTCAAAATTGCCTGTAGCTTTTCTAAGGCTACATTTCCGCCACCAATTATCAGTACATCCAACTGGTTAAGCTTTAAGAAGACTGGAAATAATTCATTGCGACTTGACATATTATGCGAGTTCTAATAATGAAGCGGACGATCTAATTGCTTGCTTATCTGCGTAACCAACCACATCTCCTAAAACGATTACTGCTGGAGCGGGAATAGGATTTGAAAAATAACGTGCTTCAATAGAATGTACCTTACCAAAAATTGATTCTTGATTCGGTAAGGAACCATTGCTAATTATCGCCACATCTACCTCATGTTTTCCCACTTTTTTGTATACATTTAGTATATCGGTTATCTTTGAAAGCCCCATTAACACGACTACTGTTCCACTTCCTAGAGCGGCATGTTTAATTTCGGGATTCAACTCACCATTTGCTAATGTTCCAGAAATAACATGAAAACTGTTACTGACTTTACGGTGCGTAACAGACACTCCCGCCAATGCTGGAACTGCTATAGAACTTGAAATCCCAGGTATTACTTCCGTTTCAACCCCCGCATTGCGAGCAAATTCCATTTCCTCAAACCCTCTGCCAAACACGAAAGAATCTCCTCCTTTCAACCGAACAGCATGACCATATTTCAATGCCGATTCGACCAATAAATTATTTATTTCATCTTGAGAAAATGCTTTATACCCTTTTCTTTTTCCGACAAATAGTTTTTTAGCAATCGGCGCATAATCCAGTAAATCTTTATTTACCAATGCATCGTACAAAATTACATTTGCCGATTTTAGCGCATTTAATCCCTTTACGGTTATAAGTTCAAGATCACCTGGACCTGCTCCCACTAGTGATATCTTAGGTGTATTATATCTTTTCATTTTTTTATCTTTTTATTTTGTGAACAAAACGGAACACTTCATCAATATAATGAGTTGCAAACTGCTCATCAGGCCTGTTGGTTTTAATTTGTAAAATCAATTTTTCAAATGAATTTTCAGTATCAAAACCATATTGAGAAGACAGTAGCTTGTCAAAATCTTCCAGTATTGTTTGGTGCGAATTACATCTGACATTCTCTCCTATCAACAGAGCCTTTGCAGCATGTACTCCTCCCGAATAAGCAAAGTAGACCGCATCTGCGTAACGTTTTTGATCCAATGCGTTGCGTGCTGATTCTAACTTTTCATACGCATCATAGAAAAGCGTCGCTACTAAATCTATGACTACTCCAGCACACTCTCCCACACCTATTTCGGTTTTAAACTTAGCCTCACTTCCCCAGTCAATAAAGTCGGCATCCACGAGCGTTTCTGTTTCTGTTAAAGGTTTTAATAAATCATAAAAATATTTGTTCCCTTTTCTTTCGTAATAGTCATTAAAATATTCATCTTCTGTTTGATTATTTAAATAATCATTGAGTAAGTACCTTATTACTTCCAAAACCCTTTTGCTAGGTACTTTGATAACTTTATCTGCCACACGCCCATTGCCTCCCCCTAGATTACCACCTCCTAATAAAACTTGAAGTGCAGGTACAGTAGATTGATTCACTTTCATAGAACTACCGTGAAAACCTATGTGTGCTAACCCATGCTGACCACATGAATTCATACACCCGCTAATTTTTATTTTTATCTCTTGGTTGAATACTAAATCGGCATATTCATCTTGTATTAATTCCTCAATCACCTGTGCTACGCGTGTACTATTTGAAATGCCTAAATTACACGTATCTGTTCCTGGACAGGCCGTGATATCAGCTACACTATTGTAACCAAACGCATGCAAGTTTATTCTTCTCAATCCTTCATACAGTGCTTCTAAATTTTCAGCTGCAACAAACTTGAGTAGTATATTTTGATTAATTGTAAAACGGATATCATTTGCAGCGTATGTGTCAACTAATTTTGCTAATTCCCTAGCTTGATCACTATTGAAATCACCCAACTGAACTTTCACATAGACACCGTAAAAAGGAGACTGTTTCTGTTTAAACACATTCGTCTTTAACCATTTTACAAAAAAAGAATCCGTAGAATTTGTTATTAACTCGTCAACACTTACTTCAGAATTAGGAATGTCAATTACTTCTTGCTGTTCTACAAGTTGAAAATCATTCCCTGTATACTGAACAGCCTTTCTTTCCTCATTAACCAACGACATAAATGTTTCAAAACCAATTTTAGCAATCAAATACTTCATTCTTGCTTTGTTGCGATTATTACGTTCGCCATACCTGTCAAAAACACGAATTGACGCTTCAATAAAAGGTATTATTTCGCACTCACTTAAAAATTCAAACGCTGTTTGCGCAAGTATAGGTTGAGCTCCAAGTCCACCTCCCACCAAAACTTTAAACCCTTTTTCACCATTTTGAATCCGTGGTATAAAACCAAAGTCATGAATAAATGAATAGGCTTCATCACGGTTGTTCGAACTAAACGAAATTTTAATCTTTCTCCCTAATTCTTGACCAAATGGTTTTCGTAAAAAATAGCGAAATACAAGGTGTGCATAAGGCGAGACATCGAATGGTTCTTCAGGGTCAATTCCTGCAATATGACTAGCTGTCACATTTCGAACTGTATTACCACAAGCTTCGCGCAAAGTCACATCATCTTTTTCTAACTCTGCCCAAAGTTCAGGAGTTCGATCTAAACTGACATGATGAATCTGAATATCTTGACGGGTTGTGATGTGCAATTTACCAGTGCTATATTCATCAGATACGCGTGCAATTCTTCTCAACTGATTTGTGGTCACCTTGCCAAAGGGTAATTTAATTCGAATCATTTGTACTCCTTGTTGGCGCTGACCATATACTCCTCGTGCTAAACGAAGTGCTTTAAATTTATCCTCCGAAATCAAACCATTGTGATACGCATCAATTTTTTGTCCAAGTTCAATAAGATCTTGTTCAACAACTGTTTTCCCATTCACTGAGTCTAAATTCTCTATTCCTTCTCTAAATAGTGTCATACATTAATCTTTATAGTCTATAGTTTTAATAGATTAAAATTAAAAACGTCGCAAAATAACAACTAAAAAAAATACAAAACAAACAAATGATAAAATATTTTATTTAGTCTATGGATTTAGTAGTTTTTTCAGCGATAAAAATCTCAAATTCAATAGGTATAGTCTAGGACATGTCGAAAAATATACATAGTTTCTTTTCTTTCTAAGTATAAATACCTATTATTGTTGTCGAGTTGTTTGCTGCAACAACTAACTCAAAAACTAAATTTACACACTATGAACTACAAGATATACCTTATTGCACTTGTTGTAATTTTAAACAATTCTATATCATTAGGGCAAGTATGTGGTACATGTCCAAACCAAACAAACTATGGAATAGGAAGTTGGATAGGTTATGTATATGATCACAATGGAGCAGGAAACCCTGTCACCAACCCCTTTGCAACTTACAAAGGATGTGTTACGGAAACCGCTATTTTTAATCGAGATTGGGGAACAGGAAATCCAAGTTGTGCAGCAGGCGGAAATAATTTCGCTGTGCGATATCGTATGCGTATGAACTTTGCACCTGGCACATATTCAATAACAATAGGAGGTGATGACGGAGTTCGTTTAAGTTTTGATGGTGGTGCTACATTTGCTATATCCGATTGGGCTGATCATGCTTATAGAACTACGACACAATGTGTGTATTTAAGCGGCAGTCATGATTTGGTTCTTGAGTTTTATGAAAAAGGGGGTAATGCGCGAGTTTCATTCAATTACACATTTGTTTCCGCAGGGGCGTTTGGACCTACAGACTGGGGTGTTAATCAATGGCTTGTGAGTGCTTTTAATGGCACAAACATGAACCCATTAGCTAATTCTTACCAAGGATATTATATACAACCTGCTTTAGGGGCAAATAATGCAGGTATTAATACAACGCTTTTTTGGGGAACTAATAACTCACCAATGAATGCGGGGGTACCTGTTGACAACGGCAATTTATGGAATGGGTGCACTGTTGCTAATGACAACCACATGTTAACATACAAAAGAAGAGGATTTCCGTGTGGGCTTTATACATTCGACATGTTGAGTTGGGATGATCAAATAGAAATTTATATAAATGGTGTTTTAGTTTGGTCTTGTGCGACTTGGTCTGGAGGTGGCGTCTGCCCTACTGGAGTAATCGGAAACTTTTCATTAGACCATACTTCTGAAGTCGAAGTACGACATGTTGAATTTACTGGCGGGTCTAATGTGAATTTACGTATTGAAAAAGCTATTCCAACTCAACTTTCAGTTAATGGTTCCACAAGAACATGTGACGTTACAGGAGGTACAGATTTTATTCACTTTGTAGATAATAATGGTCGTTTAATAGCTTCTGTAAATCCAGAAAACAACAATTTGGGCAATGTTACCATGACATCTTATGTACAACTTGCACCATTTGAAATAGACGCCTGTGATGATCCTAAACCTCAATTCAACACTGCTGTTTTAGGTCGTAGATGGGTTATTACTCCGCAAAATCAACCCACCAGCAATGTGCGCGTTCGTTTATACTATTCTGCTAACGAATACAGTGCACTTCAACCAGTTGCCAATAACAATGCAAATCCAAATGACAACACAGTTGGTATTGCTGATTTGCATTTAAGTAAATACCATAACACAACTAACCCTGCTTTAGTCAACAATATCGCTACAGATAATTGTGTTTCGGGTGTAACCACAATTTTTTCTCCAAATACAAGTGGAACATTGGCTCCTTTATTTGCAGGTTTTGCTGGCACTGGTCGTTATAACGAATATACGATTGATTCTTTTTCTGAATTTTGGCTGCATGGCAGCGATATTATGAGTCCTTTACCTGTAACACTAACATCATTTGCCGCAACATGTCAAGATGACGGTGTACTCATTGCATGGTCTACAGCTTCCGAACAAAATGCAGCTTATTTCGATGTAGAAAGAAGTCGTGATGGATTCATTTGGGAAAAACTAGGCACTTTGTCAGCAGCTGGAACCACAAATATCAATCAACACTACGCATTTACAGATTATTCTAATCAAGGTGGTATAGTATATTATCGTTTGCGTCAAGTAGATATGGATGGTGTCGAAGAATTGTACGGTCCTATTAGTAGTAATTGTGAACAAAAAAGTAATGCGCTAACTGTGTTTCCTAATCCAACATCCAATAGCTTTACTGTTCAGGTATATACAACAGAATCACATGACAATTCGCAACTAGCAATTTTTGACTATACTGGTAAGTTAATATTAAGCAAACACGTTGACTTATCAAATGGTGTTCAAACGCATAACTTTTCGGATTCAGGACTAGCAAAGGAAGTTATTTTATTCATTTGTTTACTAAAGAACAACGTTTCTCCCCGATTAAATTAGTCGTTCAGTAAAACAGATGTACTTGATTTCAGAATCATTTAGAAAATAAAGTTTACGTATAAACGAATAGGTGTTTTAATACCTACCCATGAAGCCAATACTTGTCGATAAAATGCTATAATTAATCCACAAAAAAAATGTAATAGTCTATTTTAATCTGTTTTTAGTAAAAAAACAACTATCTTAGTTGACTAGGTATTTATACCTACAATACATTAAGTATTATTAACCGAATATACTTAGTTAAATACTTACAGCTAGTAAACAAAACGATAAAACAGAAGTTATGAATTTGAATAAGACTGCGTTTAAATCGATTGTAAGCAAAGTGATATTATTGAAGCTCGTTTTATTGAGTATTACCATATCGTACTCACAAACACATACATCGCACAACAATGGCTATTGGACTACAAACACAAATTGGATTGGAGGTGTAGCACCTGCTCTTGGAGCACCAGGTGGAATAACAACCAATAACTCTCATCATATCGCAATTAATTCCACTATTACACTAAATAGTGGTTTAAGTGTTAACGGCGGAACGTTTATTCACGTACTTGATGGTGCTACTTTAATTATTAATGGGAATGTTACCTTTCAAAACAATTCCAATCTATACGTTTCAAGTGGTGCAATATTAATTATCAATGGAAATGTGACAAATAACAACAATTCGGATAACATTATTATTGACGGTGTGATATCCATAGATGGTAATTTTACTGGAGGAAATGGAAGTGCATTGGCTGGTAATGGGGAAATGGAAATAAGTGGTACGGTAACAACTAGTGGTTCTGGAAACGTATTTGGCTCAACAGTAAATTGTACTTCTGATTGCAACAACACTGCTGCTAGCCCACTTCCGATTGAATTAGGTACATTTGAGGTAACGCACTTGAATGGGGAAAATTTGGTAGAATGGTTTACATTTACAGAAAGAAACAACAACTTTTTCACTATCCTTCACTCTATTGATGGTATAAATTGGGAAGTAATAAGTGAATTACCTGGCGCAGGTAATAGCTCTAGTATCAATAACTATTCCTTTACCCACAATATCACTATTGGAGGCATTCATTATTACAAACTTTCTCAAACAGACTATGATGGCACCAATGTTGTATTTGACCCTGTATCAATTGATTTAGGAAATTTACCCGTACTGATTCACTCAGTTAATCTTTCAGGTCAAAAGGTAAATGACACGTATAGTGGATTTGTTATCGATTACTACAGCGATGGCTCGACTGTTAAACGTATCAATTATTAAATAAACCGTCTGATATATCCCTTATCAATCAATTGACACCGATTGAAAGTCCCCATTAAAGGGTTCTGATAAATCAATTAATGTACGGATGAATTCATCTCCAAACTGAAGGTAAAAAGGTAAGAAATTTAGCTCTCGCTCTTGCAGTCCATTATTCGGAAATAATTTGTGCTTAAGATTCTCTATCTGACCTAATTCTTGTGCGAATTTTTGCTTTTCAGCCTTTACTAATCTTCCCTTAATGGATTCTAACACTTTTCCGATACGTGACATTTCACTACCTATCATGGGACCTAATGTTTGATCGATCAATGTCGCTTTTTGTTTCAAATTTGATTCGATTTCATCCAACATAAGATTTATGTCTGAAAAATCAATTTCATTAGCTGTATGTTCAAGTACATAACGTTTTTGAATTGCTTCTAATTCATCAGACAACTGCTCAAAAGACAAACTTAATTTTGCTAACTTATCACGATGGCTTTTTTCTATAAGTTGGAATGAGTTACGTAAATTAAGTAATGGAAATGGTTGACCAATTTCTTCAAAAACACCTTTAAGTTGTAACCAATAAGCCAACTCCCCGCCTCCACCAACAAACACAATATTAGGTAGTATTGTCTCCTGATACAAGGGTCTTAGTACCACATTGGGAGAAAATAATTCAGGACGCGAATCGATTAAATCTATTAGTTCAAGAGGCGAGAAAGAACCTAGCGTTGGAATTGAAATTCTCCCTTCCTCAAGCACCAATCGTTCACGCTTTCCTTTTTCAATAAAAAATAAATTAATTGGTCGAGGATTAACCTGAGGTTTAATTCCTGCTGTAATTAGCTTCGAACTAGTTTCTTTCACCAACTTTTCCGAAAAATTAGTCATGATTTCTTTCGCCATTGTTTTACGGAATAGTTTTTTGAGTTCTGGATGGGTTGCATCCAATATCACTAATCCATATTGACCAAATAAATGATGTACCAAATTTCGTGTTGCATCAGCTAAATTGGCTCCTTTGTACACACTGAATAACTCGTCTAATTGCGGTAAATTATTCGGGAAAAGAGTACGCAATTCGTCTTGCCAACTCGACCAGTTATCTAAATCAAATAATCCCACTGGACCTTGCTGAGCTGTGTACCATTCAATTTTTTTACCAAAAAGATTAAAATGATTAATCTCTTCAAAATCATGATCTTCACTAGCCATCCAGTATATCGGTACAAAGTTATACATCGGATAACTTTCTTTCAACTCTTGTGCGAGTTTAATGGCATGAACAATCTTGTAAATAAAATATAACGGACCGGTCAATAGATTCAATTGGTGACCTGTCGTTACGGTAAATGTATTGGATTCAAGAAGCAAGTCTAACTGCGATGAAATATCACCCGAAAGCTCGCCATATTGTGAGCGAATAACATCTACGAGGTATTTTCTATTTTGATTCGGATAATGAGTCGCTCGTCCTTCAATTTGATTCAGCACCGCTTCTTTTGAAAACGGTTGAGAAATAAAAGGAGATAATTCATGTTGGTTGTAGGCTAGTTTACACTGTAAATCTGAAAAATAAGCAATTTGACCTCTTTTTATACGAACTCTTTCCATGCAACAAACTTAAACATTCTCTTACACATCCTTGTGAAGTTTACGCTAAAAATACAACCGATAAAATTTAATTCTTTCTGTTAGCAAACTAGTTTTAAAAAACATCTATTTCGAAACAGGCTATTATTTCATATAAATTACGAAATTTGCCAAAAAAACATAATGGAAAAAGCTGTAATAACAACAAACAAAGGAAAAATGGTTGTGGAGTTTTTCGAAAATGATGCACCTAATACGGTTGCGAACTTCAAAAAACTTGCAAATGAAGGATTTTACAATGGTCTTACGTGGCATAGAGTCATTCCAAACTTTGTCATTCAGGGTGGATGTCCAAACGGTACAGGAGCTGGTGGTCCAGGATACAAAATTGATTGTGAATTAGACGGTGAAAATCAATACCATGACAGAGGTGTGTTATCGATGGCTCACGCGGGTAGAAACACTGGTGGCTCTCAATTTTTTGTCTGTCATAGTCGTGAAAACACAGCTCATCTTGACCGTAATCATACTGTGTTTGGTAAAGTAATTGAAGGTGTAGATGTAGTAGATGATATCCGACCTGGCGACGCTATCGAAAGCATTGAAATCGTAACGGAATAAACTACACGATAAAAAATCTCAATGTAAGGAAGGAATTTTTCCCTACATTGAGATTGCTAAATCAACTAAATTTCTGTAAATTTGACTGTGTCTTATTTTCATTTAAATAGTTGTAACACATATGAAATCTAACTTACTAATCATAAAATGGGGGTTTATTCTTGCTCTACTCCCACTCACCATTGCGTGTAAAAAGAAAGACGAAAAACCTAATAACAATACGCAACAGGTAAACTACACCAACGTCGCATATGGGACTCATCCTCGTCAAAAAATGGATGTGTATTTACCCGCTAACAGAGACACTATTAATACCAAACTTTTCATCTGGATTCATGGAGGTGCGTGGATGGATGGTGATAAATCTGAGTTTGCCAATATGAAATCAACTATTGACAATAACTTTAACAACTACGCATATATATCTCTCAACTACCGTTTATATAATAATGATACGCAACAAAATCGTTTTCCTGATCAAGAAAATGATGTCAAACAAGCAATTGAATTCATTAAAACTAAACTTAATGAGTGGAATATATCTGACAAAGTCGTAATTGCGGGTGGTAGTGCTGGTGGACACTTGGCTCTTCTACAAGCATACAAACACAATGATGATCAATTCATTAAAGCGGTTGTTTCTTACTTCCCTCCTACCGAATTGGTTTCTTTTTACCCCTACAATTGGTTTTCAATATTGGTGTTATCTGGAGTTACTGGCGGTACACCTCAACAACAACCTTCTTTGTATCAAAATTCTAGTCCGGTAAATTTCATATCTTCCAATACGGTTCCTACTCAATTTTTCCATGGCACAACGGATGATGTAGTACCTATTTCTCAAAGCTACCTTCTTCGAGATTCGCTACAAGCGAAAGGGATTCCACATAACTTTGTTTCAATCGAAGGACAGGGACATGGTTTCTCTACACTTACCACCATTCAAACAATTAAACAAGCATCTGATTTTTTAGATGTACATAACCCATAAATGGAACTTAGCCAATTCATAGACTTTTCTGACTATTGGTCTGTGTCGAAGTTTATCCTATTTACTTTTTTCATCATCTTTTTAAGGTACGTGTTCATTTCAGTTATTTTCATAGTTGTATTTGAAATACTACTCAAGGAAAAATATGTGCAACGAAAAATTTCAAAATCTCTAAAGCAACCTACACAACGAAAAAAAGAAATCTTGTGGTCAATACTTACGTCATTCATTTTTTCCGTATCGGGTACAGCAATGATTTATCTATACTCCATTAACAAAACTTCACTCTATTTAACCTTTTCAATCCATGATATTTGGTATATTCCGTTGAGTTTCTGTATTGCACTCTTACTTCACGAAACCTATTATTACTTTCTACACAGGTTCATGCATCACCCGAAAGTATTTAAACACTTCCATAAAATTCACCACGATAGCATTGTCACTTCTGCATGGACTGCCTTTTCTTTCCATCCATACGAATCTATTTTACAAGCTGTTATTATTCCTATTGTCGTAATTTGGCTTCCACTTCACGTGTATGTGCTTTTATTCCTCTTAATTCTAATGAGTATTTCTGCAACCATTAACCACTTAGATATTGAAATTTACCCTAAATGGATGCTTAAGACTGGAATTGGCAAATGGTTGATTGGAGCCAGTCACCATAGCCTACATCACCGATATTACACTAAGAATTATGGACTGTATTTTACTTTTTACGATAGATGGTTAAAGACAGAAAGTGATGATTTCGAAACCTTGTTACATAAAAAAATCTATGCTGGGTCTGAACGGAGCAATTCTTCCACCACCTCCTGATCTACTAGCTCAATACCTGCTAGCTTGAGGTCTAGCATATCCATTATTCGCAACATTTCAGGATACTGTGTGGCATGAATTTCATAAACCACTAATTTATCACCAACTCGTTGTATTTCAATAAATGAGCGTTCATTTAAAATTTTAAAGTAAGATGTCTTCGTATTATAGCATCGATATTGCGGAAAGTCCATACTTTTGTTCTAAAGAGATAAAATCAAACAAATGTATGTAAATCAATTACACGAATTGGCAATTCAGCATATAAAAAATGGGGAACTTGAAGAGGCTCTTTCACTTTTAAATCAATGCATCAATGAATTCCCTGAGAACCCCTCCTTATATACCGACAGAGGTACAGTGTACTTGCATTTGAATAACAAACAATTCGCATTAGTCGACATGGATTATGCTATTCAATTACAACCAGATTATGCATACAGATACGCAAGTAGGGCTTTTGTTCGGGACCATTTTGGCGATACGGATGGCGCAATTGCGGATTACGAGATAGCCATTTCCTTAGATCCTGAAGATGCGATAGCACTCAACAACCTAGGTATTCTAATGGAAAAAAAGGGATATAAAGACGCAGCGAAACGAAAATACCAAGAAGCTGATGAACAATTGATTAAATCACCATCCCAAAAACAAAAACTCGCTGAATTAGTAGATGGAGAGCCCAGTAATCACCCTACTGGATTAAAGCTTGAAGCCAAAAAAATCTCCCCTGCTACTCAAGTAAAACAAAAATCAAAAGCAGGTTTCATCTTCTCCATATTCACACAACGTAACACATTTAACGAGTTTGTAAGGTTTATTAAAAACGGATTTAAAATCAATACAAATGACTAAAGCACAAAAAGCAGCGTATATCATTGATGAATTGGAAAAACTTTACCCAGAAACACCTGTCCCTCTTACTCATAAAGATCCCTATACACTATTAATTGCCGTTTTACTTTCTGCTCAATGTACTGATGCACGTGTGAATACGATAACTCCAATATTATTTTCAAAAGCTGACAATCCTTTTGACATGGTTAAATTATCTGTGGAGGAAATCAAATCGATTATTCGACCATGTGGGCTATCGCCGCGTAAATCTTATGCTATTTTTACATTGTCTCAAATTCTTATTGACAAATACAATGGTGAAGTTCCGCAAGACATGGAAAAATTGGAAGAACTTCCTGGTGTGGGTCACAAAACAGCATCGGTTGTGATGGCACAAGCCTTTAACGTACCCGCTTTTCCAGTTGATACTCACATTCATAGATTGCTAACTCGCTGGGGAATGACGAATGGGAAAAATGTGGAACAAACAGAGAAAGATGCTAAAAAGTATTTTCCAAAAGCATTGTGGAACAAACTACACCTACAAATTATTTTTTATGGTCGTGAGTTTTCTCCAGCACGATCTCCTAAATTAGATGTTGACTTTATTACCGCAAAATTAGGCAGCAAGAAAATACTGGCTGATTACAACTAAATTCTGCTGTAAAATTAAATTTTCTTAATCCAGTCAAACTTATCTTCCGCTTTGCCAGACTTGATTGAATTTAACTGCTTGTATACTTTATTAGAAAATTCACGGGATGCTATTTCGGGCAATTTATAATCAGTCCCTTGATGGTGAATGATATCAATATGTGCGATAGTTGCAGCTGTTCCTGCTCCAAAAGCTTCTTTCAATTCTCCTGTTTGGATAGCTTCAATCACTTCATTTACACTCACTTTTCGCTCCTCTACTTCATATCCCCAATCACGAGCTAAATCCAACACAGATCGTTTGGTAATTCCTCTTAATATCGTATCTGTATCTTCAGAAGGTGAAATGATTTTGTCTCCAATAACAAAAACAATATTCATTGTTCCACTTTCTTCAATGTACTTATGTTCTTCTGCATCGGTCCAAATCAACTGATGATAGCCTTCTTTTTGTGCCAATCTTGCAGGGTAAAGCGAAGCAGCATAATTACCCGCCGTTTTAGCTCTACCCACACCACCTTTAACTGCTCGAGTAAAATACTCCTCAATTTTCACACGCAATGGCTCAGCATAATATTGACCAACAGGACATGTGAAAATCATGAATTTATAATTATCTGATGGCTTAATTCCTATGAATTCGTCTGTTGCAAATAAATAAGGTCTAAGGTACAACGCAGAGTCAGGCGTAGTTGGAATCCATTGTTGATCCAAACGAACCAATTCTGCAATCATTTTAACAAAAGCTTCTTCATGAATCTGAGGCATACACAATCTATCAGCCGATTCATTAAAGCGTTTTGCATTGTCATAAGGTCTAAAAATAGCTATCTCACCACTTTCCATTCGATAGGCTTTCATGCCCTCAAAAATAGATTGTCCGTAGTGAATTGCGGATGTTGCTGGATGTAACTTAATTGAATCAAATGGTACAATTTCAGGAGTTTGCCATTGACCATTTGTATAATCCATTACCAACATGTGATCTGAAAAAACTCTTCCGAATGGTAAGTTATTGAAATCAACTTGCGTAATTCTTGATTCAGCTACTTGGTTTATTTTTATATTCGATATGTCAGTAATCATAATTCAAAATTTGCGAGCACGAATATAGTGAATAATTCTGATTATTGACTTCTATGATTCACTTGTGGCCATAAAATAGTGGTTTGAAATTACCATTTATTATCATCATTGGTCTTCACAAATACGTCAATGATACCAAAGTCTTTCTCAGTTTATTTGCTGGTTAAAAATTTAAAAACAATCCCACAATTAAACCTTTACATAATCTTGTTTTTCAACCAACGCAAACCAATCATCGTCCAATTTAATATAGCCTTGATCGTAACAAAAAAAGTATTTGTTTCCTGATTTTGTGGTATACGTATTGGTGAAAAAATGGAAATTAAATCCTTCTTCAGCTAGTTGAATTGACCTGACTTTGGCCTTGCCTTCAGGATTGAAGGATACTAATATTCTACGATTCTTTCGCAGGATATTATTTACTCTCCTCACATAGGCATTACTACTCTCGTTTATTTTGTTGTGGTAAGCGTTTCTGCAGTAATCACCGCAAAACTTTTTGTCTTTACGACCACTGAATAAGGAACCACACTCTAGGCATTCTTTTTTCTCCATTTAGTTATAAGGTTTTAGACGGTAGCAAGTTAACAAAAATTAACACGCCACACGTCAATTCCGCCCTGATTATTGCGATTTTTGTCTGTAAACATTAAAAAAAACGCGAGAGATGTTAGAAAATACTGTTCAATCAAGTGAAGATTTAAGGGCTCTTACAGAAAAAATCCAAAAAGAAAGTGCTTTAATCGGGCTTTTGAGTAGTGAAATCTCCAAAGTCATTGTGGGGCAAAGCTATATGGTTAACCGATTGATTGTGGCATTATTAGCAAATGGCCACATTCTACTAGAAGGTGTTCCAGGTCTTGCAAAAACATTAGCCATTAAAACAATGAGCGACGCTATCAATGGTCAATTCAGTCGCATCCAATTTACACCTGATTTACTTCCTGCCGATGTGACAGGAACTATGATGTTTAATCAAAAAACGCAAGATTTTTCAATAAAAAAAGGACCAATCTTTGCAAACTTTGTTCTTGCTGACGAAATAAACCGTGCACCTGCTAAAGTTCAAGCAGCTTTGTTAGAAGCAATGCAGGAAAGACAAGTAACAATAGGCGACCAAACTTTTCCGTTGCCCGAACCATTTTTGGTATTGGCAACTCAAAACCCTGTAGAACAAGAAGGGACATATCCCTTACCAGAAGCACAAGTTGACCGATTTATGCTAAAAGTATTCTTAGACTATCCTAAAAAAGATGAAGAGAAGTTAATTATTCGTTCAAACGTGCGTAAAGAAGGGATGACAAAAATCAATAAAGTCATTTCTCCTGAAGACATTATTCGAGCGAGAGAGGTCGTACGCGAAATTTACTTGGATGAAAAAATTGAGCAATACATCGTCGATATCGTATACGCTACTCGAACTCCAGAAGAATACAATCTATCTCAACTCACTCCACTGATTAGCTTTGGATGTTCTCCTCGCGCAAGTATCAACATAGCACTTGCAGCTAAAGCTTATGCGTTTACACAAAATAGAGCTTACGTTATCCCAGAAGATATTCGTGCCGTTGCTCCTGATGTGATGCGTCACCGAATCGGAATAACATACGAAGCCGAGGCGGAAAACATAAATCAAAATGATATTGTTCAAACGATTTTAAATCGTGTGGAGGTACCTTAATGGAGACTAAGGAGTTACTAAAAAAAATTAGACGGATTGAAATCAAGACGAAGGGCTTGACCAATCAGGTATTTTCGGGCGAATACCATTCTGCCTTTAAAGGACGTGGAATGGCATTTTCCGAAGTTCGTGACTATCAAATTGGTGACGATGTACGGAATATTGATTGGAATGTAACTGCTCGATTTAATACTCCTTTTGTAAAAGTTTTTGAAGAAGAGCGTGAATTAACGGTAATGCTTTTAATTGACTTATCAGGGTCAATTGATTTCGGTTCTGGAGATAAAACAAAGCGTGATTTAATTCTTGAAGTGGCCGCTGTACTAGCATTTTCTGCAATATCTAACAACGATAAAGTTGGTGCCATTTTCTTCACGGACAATGTCGAAAAATTTATTCCACCTGCAAAAGGGAGAAAACACGTTTTAATGATTTTGCGCGAAATTATTGAGTTTAAAACGCTTTCAAGTCACACAGACTTGAATCATGTGTTGTCTTATTTCCGTAACGCCATTAAAAGAAGAAGCATTGCTTTTGTGATATCAGACTTTACTTCCAATCACACATTTTTGGATTCATTGAGAATAGCACGCAGAAAACACGATGTGGTTGCCATAAATGTGTGCGACAGAGCTGAACTAACAATTCCGAACCTTGGCCTAATCGAAGTAGAAGATGCTGAAACAGGCCTCAAAAAATGGGTTAACACCGGTTCATCAACTGAGCGAAAACGCATTCAGCAAGCATTTTTAAATCGACAAAAAGATATTGAAATCCAACTGAAAAAATCAGGTGTTGATTTTACTTCAATATACACGAATGAATCTCATGTAAAACCGTTGATGCAACTTTTTAAAAGACGCGTTGGAAGATGATCAATAAATTAATCATATTACCGCTTATTGCATGGTGCTCAATTAGCTTTGCGCAACACTTGGAAAGTAGTATTGAGAAAAAATCAATTTACATTGGTGAGCACAACACGCTTGTCCTCGATGCTTCTTCCGTTTCTACTTCAATCAAGTGGAGAACATTCAACGTACTTACGGGTGTTCGAATGGATGCAAAGAACAAGATGACGGACACCATCCAATTGGAAGTTCTCAATCAAGTGATTGATTCAATTAAGCAAAATGTGCTTCGGATTTCATTTACAGCTTGGGATTCTGGCGTAGTCACTATCTTGCCTATCGTATTGGATTCCATCCAAGAATGGATATTTGATCCTCAATTGGTTTGGGTGAAATTCCCTGACATTAATCCTGAAGGTGATATTTTAGACATCGAAGAAGGTCGTGTAAAAATTGAAGCAGGAACCACAGAAGGCGATTTTTGGACAATTTTTACTTGGATTCTAATTGGAATAATCGTTTTGGGAGGAATTATTGCGTTTATTCTCTACAAAAAACGTAAACAACGTACAACGGATATCACCGAAATCCAATTATCACTTCGTGAGCAAACCGAACAAAAGTTACATGAACTTTTTGCGCGAAAATATTGGCAAGATGACAAACAGAAACTACACTTTATCATGCTCACTGAAATCATGAGATGGTATGTGGCAAAACGTTATCATATTGATGCACTAGAAAAAACAACCATGGAATTAAATGCTGCCATGCGCATGAAGTTAATTGACGCTCAACACATCGCCATATTAACAGAAATGCTTAAACAAGCTGATTTTGTAAAATTTGCAAAAGTCACCCTACCTTCCGATGAAGTTGAGGTACTTAACCAACAAGCACTAAGCTTTATTGCGATTACAGAATTAGTAGAAACTGAGGAAACGGAATGAATGAGTTGATGGACATACGATTTTGGACATACAGCTATTACGCTCCGGATGCGTTATGGTTACTCATGATAATACCATTAATTATCGCTGTTTGGGTATTTCAGTATTTTGGAAAAGCATCAATCCGTTTTTCAGCTCCTTATGCAGAACTAAAAGGGATAAACAATTGGTGGTCTAATTACATTTTACCCTATGTAAGCAAATTGCTCTATCTAATCAGTGTAGCGTTAATTATTCTTGCGATAGCACAACCATATCGTTTAAGTGACCAAGAAGATTTTCAAAAAAAATATGCCGAAGGAATCGACATCATACTTTCACTTGACATATCTGTCAGTATGCTTGCGCGTGATTTCAAACCCAATCGTCTGGAAGCAGCAAAAAATGTAGCTGCGGACTTTATTATGAATCGTCCGAATGATCGAATTGGTTTGGTGGTATACGAAGGTGAGGCCTTTACCAAATGTCCTTCTACAACAGACCACCGTATTTTATTGGAAAGCTTAGAGCGCGTTGAGGCAGGAGTGTTAAACACGAATCGAACAGCAATTGGGATGGGACTGGGACTATCCGTAGCTCGTCTTCGTTCTGACGAACTCAAAAGCAAGGTCGTTATCTTAATGTCTGATGGAGTATCGAACGCTGGTGATATTGACCCAATTACAGCAGCAGAATTAGCGCGTAAAAAAGGAGTGCGTGTCTATACGATTGGTGTAGGCTCTAAAGGCACAGCTCCTATGCCTGTTCAAACTCCTTTTGGCACACGATACCAACAAGTACCCGTCGATATTGATGAAGAATCACTCACTAAAGTAGCCGAAATTACGGGAGGAAAATACTTTAGAGCGACAAATGAAATTGATTTACTTGAAATATATCAAACCATTGACGAAATGGAAAAAACAAAAGTCAATGTACTCGAGTATCGAGTTGAACCTCCACTCAGAATGTTGCCCTTTTTGCTTTTTGCATGTATTTTTTTACTTCTTGCTTTTATAGTATCTCACACACTAACTAAACGTATTGTATAATGCAAGAAACACATCAAACATATCGTCTGAATTGGATATTACTTGCAATCTTAGGTTGGGAGTTGATCTTTTGGTCTGTATTCATTATCCTGAACTATTTTTCCAGTTGGCAACTTATTTCTGATTATACCACAGCAAATGGCGATTATTTGCGTTATGAAAATCAACAATTCTTAATTGGACTTTTAGCTATCCCATTGCTCATTACCATATTTTACATGAATGTAAAATGGCGTAATAGGGCAATGACCACTCATTTTTCAGCCCGTCTAAGAGGACTTATCATCAAGCCTTTTTCGAGTATCAATACGTTCATCGGTTTCTTCTTTTTGCGAAATGCACTTGCTTTTTTAATTATCGCACTTGCTAACCCTCAATATGGAAGCAAAGAAACTGGAGGAAAAGCTGAAAGTATGGAAATCATAGTCGCTCTCGACATATCAAAATCCATGTTAGTCAATGATATGGACAAACGGATTAATCGATTAAACGCAGCCAAAAACGGTATCAATCAACTGATTAATCAATTGCATGGAGATAAAATCGGATTAATCATATTTGCAGGAAAAGCGTATCCTCAATTACCTTTAACAAACGATTATGCTGCAGCAAAATTATTTGTCAACGAGGTGTCTACTGATATGATTACAAATCAAGGGACGAATATTCCCGACGCATTAGAATTGGCACTTCAATCTTTCACAGCAGAAAAAACAGCAAAATCTATTGTCGTGATTACGGATGGGGAAAATCATGAAGGGGAGATTCAAGAAATCATGAATCAATTGAACGAAAAAGGCATTTATGTGCATGCAATTGGTCTTGGGTCAGAAAAAGGTGGTCCTGTTCCAGAAAAAGGCGGTGGTTTTAAAAAAGATGAAAATGGTGCAGTAGTGATGTCACGACTTAACCCAGATTTAGTTAAAGAATTAGCCAAATTAGGTGGTGGAACCTACTTAATCGAATCAAACCCCTACCCTAACTTCAAACCATTGATTGACGCTACAGCTCAAATGGAACGCAGTATGTTGGACACCAAAACATTTAATGTCAACCAGCAACATGGAACATTTTTTGCACTTTTAGCTTTAATCTGTTTAATTCCTGCGTTGTTATGGCGTAATTCACGATTAAGTATAATGAATAAACTTAGTAAAATATGAAAAGTTTAATTCAACTATCTATTTGCCTGTTTGTGATTATGATTCACCCAACTATTAGTGCACAAAATTGGAGAGCATATTTTGATGCTGGACAGCAAGCTTTTCGCTCAGGCGATTACTCGAAAGCAATGAAGCTCTTTAAAGATGCGCAAGATTTAGCACCTTCAGATGTCAATATTTTGGATTTGATAAATCAATCGGCATATCGTTCTCAAAACTACAACGAAGCAATACAAGGCTATGAAAAGGCACTAAAGCAAGCCCATTCGAATACAGAACAAAGTCAAGCTAACTATAATTTAGGGAACTCTCATTTTAAAAACAATCAAATTGATAAAGCAATTGAGTCGTATAAAGAAGCGCTTCGAAAAGACCCCAACAATGAAAAAGCACGTTACAATTTAGCTTATGCGATGAAACAAAAAGAGAATCAGGATAATCAGGATAATCAAAATGACGACAACAAGGAAAATCAAGACAATAACGATTCACAAAATGATAATTCTGATTCACAAAATGATTCCAAAAACGATCAGGGAAATCAAGATGAAAAAGACGATTCAAAAGACGGTCAAAATCAACCTCAGATTTCACCTGACCAAACTGAACAACTATTGGATGCATTGTTAAAAGCAGAAGAACAATCCAAAGAAAAATTGGACAAAGAAAAAGATAAAGGCACTCCTGCATCAGAACGTAAAAAGAAAGATTGGTAAAATGAGAATACTGTCGTTAATCATCGTGTTATGCGCTTCGTTTTTGGCTACTGGTCAAGACAACGAAATTCGTGCAGTCCTCAAAATGAACCCTGAACAAGTTCAAACGAATGAAGTATTTGAAATCATTGTCGAAACGAATGTGAACGCAAATGTCAACATTAGTTTTCCAAACGAATTTCAGGTTATCAATCGAACCAAACAAATGCAATCTTCTGGAGGGTGGAACGTCATTGTCAACGGAAAGCCAGTTAACTCCGGTAAAAGTGAAACGATATACGTGTTTAAGTTTATTACACGCGTCTCTAAAAATGGCGTATACGAATTGAAAAACGCCTCCATATCTCATGCCAATGGTACAACGCCATTAAATAACCTTACCGTAAAAGTTAACAACGCTCCTCCTGTATCCAATTCGGTAAAAAATAATTTAAACAAACCATTTTTCGGTATCATCAGCACCAGTAGAAGCCAAGTTTATGTGGGAGAACCTGTCGTGGTGAGTTCCAAAATATATTCCAAAGGCCGAATTACAAACGTTGGTGAATATGAACCCCTTTCAATAGAAGGAATCGCTTACAAAACGGATTTGTTTAAAAACATCAACAATTTAGAGGTAAAAAATGAACGTGTTGAAAACATCAATTTTCAAACCATCAAAATTTCGGAAGATTTAGTTATTCCACAAGAGCCAGGTGAAATCACATGTACACCTTTCAGTATTCAATTAGGATATCAAGGAAATTTCTTTTTCACAGATTATACCAAAATAGTTTCTGGAAATGCACAGATTAAAGTATTACCCTTGCCATCTGGAGCGCCCAAAAGTTTCAATGGTGCGGTGGGAAAATTTGATGTAAGCACTTCTACATCTAGTGATACGTTGAAAGAAGGCGATGTGTTTATCTACAAAGTCAAAATTAGTGGGAAAGGAAATCTACATCTTCTCAGTACTCCCGAAATCAATTTACCTCAAGCATTTGAAAAATACGGCGACCCGAAAAAAAATGAAAAAATTACGATTGGCACAAACGGAGGAGAGGGGTCAATAGAATATGAATTCACTATCCAAGCAATGGAAAGCGGAACGCACGAATGGAAAGCATTTAGTTTTTCATATTTTAATCCTCAAGACAAAAATTATCATTCCATTTCGATTCCGCCAGTTCAATTACATGTCGAAAAAAGCGCATTTAAAGCAACTGAAGATGGAAGTATCAAACGTGATGTACAGATAAAAGGAGAAGGTTCACGCTATATTAGCCATGAAGCTACACTCAACGAATATTACTTCTTAGTAAGCAAATACTATTTCTGGGTAATTATCTTCATGCTCCCGCTTATTGCAGGATTTACAGGTATACTACTCAAAAAACGCATGCAAAACAGTGCCGAAATCTTAGCTAGTGGGCTTAGTAAAAAAGCTTCAAAACTAGCTGTAAAAGAACTTCAACTAGCGAAGAAATATTGGGATAACAATGAAATCAAATCATTTGCAGAAGAAGGACATCGGGCATTATTGAGCTTTCTTTCACGCAAAATGAAGTGTTTACCGACCGAATTAAATCGCGAAAAAATTGAACACGCATTTAACCAACATGCTATTGATGCTGAGTTACAAACTAAATGGTTTGGAATAATGCAACAATTAGAATTTATACGATTTACCAGCTTTACCGCACAAAAAGAAAACGATATTCCCGCTCAAATGGTGGAACTCATCACAAAAATTGACGAATCATGGCAACAAAAAAGCTACTAATAACCATTCTAATTTTGTGTGCTACCCCATTGTTAATGGCTCAAGAGCACTTCAATAAAGGTGTACAGGCTTTTGAAGAGGGTGAATTTGAAAATGCCACCAATTATTTTCATGCACACGTAGAAGACTTTCCGTTGGATTATGTGGGATACTATAACTTGGGCAATGCATACTATAAACAAAAAAAATACCCTCATGCGCTTTGGGCTTACGAAAAGACATTAAAAATAAATCCCCGTTACAACGATGCGATTTTTAATGCAAAATTAAGCTACGACAGAGCAGGATTAGTAGGGGAATGGAAACATTCTACATCGATGATTAGCCAACTCTTATTTGGGGTTCAGAAAAATGCATGGGCAATTATCACCTTACTTTTTTCAAGTACATTGGCTATTACCTTGTTTTTGATGTTTACGACCACTCGTGTCACACTTAAACGAATTTTATTCCTCGTTACTGGTATTTGCATTTTCATCGTCTCTACCGCACTAATTCTAGCCTTAATGCACAAGAGCCATCTCACAACCGAAAATAAAGGAGTTATCATTATTGCTACCGCAAATGCAAAGGTTGCACCCAATTCGGAAAGCCGCACCCTCTTCTCCATACCAGGAGGACAAAAAGTACAATTACTTCGCGAACAAGAAGATTGGATTGAAGTTCAAATATCTGCAGAAAATGTAGGTTGGTTAAAAAAAGAAGATTTGCGTAAGTTCTAACTCACATTAACACGTTGATAACAATCGTTCTTGCACGTATTAGTGCTCAAATTTCTCCTTAAATTTAGTGAACTAAAAGGATGAAATGATTATAGAAATCAACCCTCACAATATTGATAAACGCTTGATAGAACAGGCTGTGTCTGTACTGAAAAACGATGGGGTAATTATCTACCCTACCGATTCTGTATACGCTATAGGCTGCCGATTAAAAAGCAAGAAAGGGCTAGAAAAGTTAGCAAAACTGAAAGACATCAAATTGAATAAAGCAAATTTTGCATTAATCTTCAATGATTTAAGTATGCTTTCTGATTATGTGAAACAATTTGACCGTGCTACCTTCAAGCTACTAAACCGATCGTTACCCGGTCCATTTACCTTTATTTTAGAAGCGAATTCCATTATTCCAAAACTATTCGATTCGAAGAAAAAAGAGGTTGGAATAAGGATTCCAGACAATAAAATTGTAAATGAAATCATCAATCTATTGGGAGAACCAATTGCAACAACATCGCTCCACGATGAAGAAGATGAACTACTCGAGTATTTTACCGACCCTTACGAAATCTACCAACGTTATGATGAAAAAGTAGATTTGATTATTGATGGTGGAATCGGACAATTATATGCCTCTACCGTAGTAAGTTGTATTGATGGTGAAATTGAAATAATACGTCAAGGAATAGGAGAATTGGAATTATGATAACACTAATTGATTGCGGGAGCTCTAAAACACATTTCATTCATGAAATCATTGAACAATTTCACCCCGTTAGCACAATAGGATGGCATGATTTCACAGAGAATCAATTGCTTGAATCAGACGGGATCATCTTATCGGGAGCCCCTATCCTACTCTCCGAAATTGATCCTACACCCTATTTGCAAAAGATGAATTGGTTGAACCTGTACGAAAAACCAATATTAGGCATTTGTTTTGGACATCAACTAATTGGTATGCATTACGGTGCTTTTATTTCAAGACAACGCGAAGATCGTAGTCTACAACTCATCGAAGTACTCACACACAATCCACTCTTTGAAGACCTTGACACCAAATTTAGCATGCAAGAAGATCATTGCGAATCGATTTCCATCCCACCAGGGTTTGAACTCAGCGCAACATCTGACGCATGTGTAAACGAAACCATGTTTCACAAAACAAAACCTTTTTTTGGCGTACAATTTCACCCCGAAGTTTCAGGTGAAAATGGGGTTATACTCTTAAAGAATTTCACTAAACTTGTAACTATATTTAAGATTCCGAATTAATTGTATTGCTAAATGTTATTAAACAGGCTCTGGATAGGATTATTTTTAATTGCAATGCTCACTGCATCCGTAAAGCTAATTGGATATGGTGATACACTTGTGTTTCAATCCATTGTGGATGCTATGTTTACCAGTGCAAAATCGGCTTTTGAAATTGCACTATACCTCACAGGTGCTTTGTGTTTGTGGATGGGAATCATGCAAATTGGTGAACAAGGAGGTGCGCTGGGTTATTTAACAAAAGCTGTTTCGCCGCTTTTTGTAAAACTTTTTCCTGATGTTCCTAAAAACCACCCTGCTGTCGGAGCAATGATGATGAATTTTTCTGCAAATATGCTTGGACTAGATAATGCCGCAACTCCCTTGGGCTTGAAGGCGATGAACCAACTACAAGAAATCAACCCTGAAAAAGATAAGGCATCCAATGCGCAAATCATGTTCTTAGTGCTCAATACATCAGGTTTAACTATTATCCCTGTAAGTATCTTGGCGTTTAGAATGTCTGCGGAATCAAACAACCCAACAGAAGTTTTCTTGCCTATACTCATCACCACGTTTATTTCGAGTTTAGCTGGACTAATTTTCGTCTCTCTTAAACAACGAATCAACTTGTTTCAACCCGTCATTTTGGCTTATATCGGCACAGCAACACTCTTCATTATTTTACTGCTGGCATATTTAATTTCAAATCCTCATCACGTATCAACAATCAGTAGTGTAGCGGGAAATGTGATTTTGTTTGGCATAATAATCGTCTTTATACTCCTCGCTATTCGATCTAAAATCAATGTGTACGAATCATTTGTGGAAGGAGCCAAAGGTGGATTTGATGTAGCGATAAAAATCATCCCCTTTTTAGTGGCTATCTTGGTAGCAGTTGCTGTATTTCGTGCTTCTGGCGCTATGGAAATGCTTTTTAATGGCATAAAAGAACTTGCCATAATAATGGGCGTAAAGTGCCTAGAATTTATCGATGCACTTCCTACAGCATTTATGAAACCTTTTAGTGGAACCGCTGCTAGAGGAATGATGCTCGATGTTTTTGCCACTGAAGGACTTGGTCCAGATAGTTTTGCTGGCAGACTCGCCTCCACATTTCAAGGATCTACAGAAACAACTTTTTATGTACTGTCGGTCTATTTTGGATCAGTTGGTATTAAGAAAACACGATACGCTGCAGGAGCCGGGCTCTTCGCTGACTTTATTGGTATCATTGCTGCTATTTTAATCGCATTCATTTTCTTTAGCTGTTAACAACAATATATGAATTGGTTTAGAAAAAAACGTACTCAATTAACAGGTCGCAGTAAGCGACAAAAGGTTCCAATGAAACCGTTGGAATATCCTCCGAAAATTATTTTAGCATGGGCTAAGGCAATTGATGGTCATGAAGACATTCACAACTGGTTGGCAGAAAATGGTTATGAAGAACTCGCCGTTTCAGTCTGGGCGATTAAACTAAAAACAGATGCACGCCAATGGTTAATGGAAAATGGTTTTCCACACATTATGGCAATGATAAATGCCGCTGAAGGAAATGAACAAGCTCGAAATTGGTTACAAACACACAATTTTCAATTGTTTTACCACATGGCACTAGCTATTGATGGAGAAAAAGAAGGCTTTCAATGGATTCAACAACATGCCACACCAGATATTTTTCTATTGACACAGGCTATAAAAAAAGTCAAGGACAGCATTGAAGAAAACCACAATGACATTCACAAATTTGGAACAGACTGATTATGAGCAACGAAATAGAAAAACAAGACTTAGTCAACTTTGGTAGTTTAGAAATTCTAGCTAAACAAGTAGTCGAGGGGTTTATTACAGGACTACACAAAAGTCCTTTTCATGGTTTTTCTGTTGAATTTGCTGAACATCGTTTGTATAACAAAGGAGAATCAACGAAACATGTGGATTGGAAACTGTTTGCGCGAACGGAAAAACTTTTCACCAAGAAATATGAAGAAGAAACCAATCTAAGGTGCCAACTTGTTGTAGATAGCAGTTCTTCAATGTGGTTCCCTCTTGATGAGTTTATGAATAAGTTAAAATTCGCTGTGTTTTCAGCTGCGTCGTTAATCGAATTGCTCAAACGCCAACGTGATGCAGTGGGGCTCACCACTATTTCATCTAAAATTGACATTCATACTCCTGCGAAAAGTTCATTTGCACATCACAAGTATTTGTATAACGAATTAGAAGGCTTATTGCGAAACTATGATGAACAATCACGCTCACATACCTCGTTTATTGATAAAATTCACGATGTGGCTGAACTTTGTAAAAAACGAAGCTTGATAATCCTATTTACAGATTTACTTCAAGAAGGCAGTAAAATAGATGAACTATTTGCTGCTATCCAACACCTAAAACACAATCAACACGAGGTTATTCTATTTCACGTCCATGACAAACGTTATGAACTGAATTTTGAGCTTGAAAACAGACCTTATACCGTCATAGACTTAGAAACAGGTGAACGTATCAAGATCCATTCGAATGAATTAAAGTCACACTATCAAGAACGCGCAAAAGCTTATTTTGAAGAAATTTCGCTACGTTCCAAACAATACGCTATCGATTTTATTGAAGCTGACATCAATGAAGGGTATGAAAAAGTTCTGCTCAGCTATCTGATTAAGCGTCAACGTATGGGATAATTCACCTCATTCAATATTTTTCATAAAAAAATTGGAAATTAAAAAACTATTTGTAAATTTGAACAGGTTTAGTTGTAAAGGTAGGTTAGGTTACATTGGAGAGTTAACGCCTGTTAACTCTCCTTTGTTATTTTAAGCGGTTTTACTTTTTTATGACTCCCCTCCACACAACTGGTTTTTTGATTAAAATTTAATCATCTCAATTTAACACTTTCTATCGTTTTGATTTTTTAATAGTACTATTCTGTTGTTTAATCGACAATAATAAACGTCTTATTGAAAAACAAAATCGACAAAAACATCAAAAAACGTTTAAAACAGGGGACGTTATTCACATTTTGACAAAATTATCAACAATTTAATGCATTTTTTTTGCCTAATCCTTGCATGGCTGTATAATTCGTATATATTTGCTCACAAGAATTTTTATTATTAACAATCTAAAAACCAAAAGGACTATGAACAAAGCGGAATTAATTGACGCTATCGCTGCAAACGCAGGATTGTCTAAGGCAGATGCTAAAAAAGCATTGGATGGATTTATCAGCGCTACTTCAGGTGCGTTGAAAAAAGGTGATCGTATTTCTTTAATCGGATTCGGTTCTTTCTCAGTTTCTCAGCGTGCTGCTAGAACTGGACGTAACCCACAAACTGGTAAAGAAATCAAAATTGCTGCTAAAAAAGTAGTTAAGTTCAAAGCTGGTGCAGACTTGAACAAAACTGTTGGTTAGTCGGTAGTTTAAAAAACTCGAAAAGGAGATTCAGCTTTGAGTCTCCTTTTTTATTTATCCAAATGATGAATTCACAATTAGTCCGAAAAGAAGTGATGGAGCGCATGCTCAACATGATTACTGAAAATAAACAAGATTTAATTCATGAGTTGGCTGCGTTGAGAACAAAACACATCACTGTAGTACTTGAAAACATTTATCAATCGCATAATGCCAGCGCTGTTATTCGCTCATGTGATTGTTTTGGTGTGCAAGATGTGCATGTGATAGCTGACAAAAAAAAGTACGAAGTAAATCGTGAAGTAGCTATGGGGGCAGGGAAATGGGTGACAACACACCATTATCCAAACCAAAATACAAAAGCATGTCTTGAAAAACTAAAATTAGCTGGTTATAAGGTAATTGCTACTTCTCCACATGCTACGCAAAAATTATCCGAATTAACTATTGACTGCCCTATTGCAATGGTTTTTGGCACAGAAAAAGACGGATTGAGTAATGATGCGCTCGAAATGGCAGACGAAGTAGTATCCATTCCCATGTATGGATTCACCGAAAGTTTTAACATCAGTGTTTCTGCCGCACTGACCTTAAACACTTTGAGAGAGAAGCTAATGACGTCCAATATAGATTGGAAATTGACTGAAGATGATTTAGTCGAACTCAAAATTGATTGGTGTAAAAACATACTTTACAAAGGAAAAGAAGTGTACCTTCAAGTTGTGAAAGATGTCGAGAACACTTTTACCAATGTGTGATTTTAACTTTTTTTAAACCCTATTGAATGTGTCGAATTTTATATTTGCACGTTCTATTAAATTCAATAAAAAAAACGAAATGTATTTTTATCGATGTGTATTGGCTCTATTTCTATTATCCATGAATCAAATGATGGTTATTGGGCAAGAAGAGGATAGCACGAAAATCATCAATGAACTACTGGACCAATTGTATATTGAAGAAATAGAAAATAAAAATCAATCTGTAAAAGTACTACACGCAGAACCACTGTACATTGACTTAATTCGAGATCTTGGAGCCAGAAAAGGGGAAAAAGAATGGAATGTCGGGATGGGCTTAATTGACCGAAAAAAGTACGATGAATATGAAGCGCTCGTAGAATATGAATTTGCTCCTATAGACCGACTAGGATTGGAAATTGAGTTACCTTTCTCTTTTTACTACGCACCAAAGGATGACACATCGTCTAAAGCGCCATCCAGTCGACTTAATAGTATAAAGTTAGCTGCTCAATACACGTTTTTAGTATCTGAAAAAGCAAAAACATCGTTAGCTATTGGCTACTTACATGAATTTGAAATTACAGACTTTAGCAGTTATACAAGTTCTCGTTTTTTTACGGGAAACATCTACTATCCTTTTTTCATTGCTGCTAAACGATGGGGTAATAATTTTCATACGCTTATTTATACAGGGCCTTCTATTCAGCAACATTTTCATGATAACTCATGGGAAACCACTCTCGAAATTCATACCAACTTCCACTATATGATTCCAGGTACACGGAATTTTATCGGGGTTGAAGTTAACAAGGAAATATATAACGGTGGTATGGACATCGTATTAAGGCCACAAATGCGCGTTGGATTAACGGATAACATTATGATTGGTATCGTTACTGGTATTGCAATACAAAAAAGAGACGAACGATTCAGCAGTTTCCTCAGGTTGATTTACGAACCTGGACACAAGGTAAGACATCGTTAATTTTTTGATTTTAAACATAATTTATCAATCAACGTAAAGGTGAATATCGTATACCGAAACATTACTCCAGAAGATAATCTTTCGATAGCTTTCGTTATCCGAAGGGCTTTGGAAGATTTTGGCGTGAATAAACCTGGTACCGTATACACAGACCCTACCACCGACGCATTATTCGAATTGTTTCAACAGCAAAATAGCATCTACTGGATTGCCACTCACAATAATGAAGTAATCGGAGGATGTGGTATTTACCCAACTCCTGGTTTACCTAAAGGAACAGGAGAATTGGTGAAATTATATTTGTTAAAAGAGTACCGGGGTACGGGTATAGGGAAAAAATTGATGTTAAAAAGTATTGAATCGGCTAAAAAAATGGGGTATTCAGCGCTTTATTTAGAGTCCCTCCCCGAATTGAATAACGCAATACATCTGTACCAAAAAATCGGTTTCAAACAAATTGACAACAGATTAGGAGAATCTGGACATTTTGCGTGCGATTTATGGATGATAAAAACGATTTAATCTATTTTTTACCACTTATCAAATAATCCACGCTAAACCTTCCTGCCCCAACAAATAAAGTAGTTGAGAAGATTAATAAATACAGTAGTGCTTTTTCTTTACTTGAGAATGGGTCTTCTGCATGTTTCATAAAAGCAGCTACAGACATCGTGATTATCAAAAGAATGGATGCCGGTCTAGTCAACAATCCTACGACTATCATTCCAGCGCAAATCACTTCAGCAAATACAGCTAACCCCAATGCCACTCCGCTTCCTAAACCAATGGGATCAAAAAACGTAATCTCGTTACCCGACATCAGTAGTTGTAACTTTGGCAAGCCGTGTGTAATCATAAAGGCACCTGAAAAAATACGCAAAAACAACAACCAACTATCGATTGTCATCGCATGCTTAGACGTACTGAATAAACGCTTCATAAATCATTTTTTAGCAATTTTCTAAGCCTAATATACATAAATAATTTATCTAGCTGAGTAATTATCATTATTTTCGATGCTATATTATGGTATGAAACAATTTGATATTCCACATAAGTACAAGTCCTCTTTAATTCAACAATTGAAGAATCAACCCAAGAAAAAAGATGGTGTTCGAAATTTCAACCCCACTTGTTGGACAGTGAAACACATCACGTTCAAAGTGGCACGTCATTTTGGTTTTTGTTATGGTGTAGAAAATGCGGTTGAAATAGCTTACAAGACAATACAAAACAATCCTGGGAAACGAATTTTCTTGTTAAGTGAAATGATTCACAACCCCATTGTAAACGCAGATTTGAAAGCACATGGAATTCAATTTATTCAACAAACAGATGGAACACAGCTCATCGATTGGAGCGAAATTAAAAAAGGTGATATTGTACTGATTCCAGCATTTGGAACAACTATCGAGACCAAAAAAATTCTAACCCAAAAAGGAATCGAATACGACACTTTTGATACAACCTGTCCTTTTGTAGAGTTAGTGTGGAAACGTTCAAAACAAATGGCCAAAAACAACGCCACCACTATCATTCACGGAAAACCAAACCATGAAGAAACACGCGCGACCTTTTCCAACGCTTCGCAACACGGTCCCGCTATAATTGTAGAAAACATGCACGAAGCAAAAATACTAGGGGAGTTCATCTTAAATTCCACAGAAGCGAATCATTTTAATTCAATTTTCAAGAATCGCTGTTCGGACAACTTCAATGTTGCAATTCACTTAAGGCGAATTGGTGTAGTCAATCAAACGACCATGTTAGCAGAAGAAACACAAGCCATAGCCGACTATTTAAAAAGTGTGATGACTCAGAAATATGGAACCGAAAACCTTTCTAATCATTTTGAAGACACAAGAGATACGCTTTGTTATGCGACCAATGATAACCAACAAGCGATAAAAAGCTTGTTGCAAGAACAAGGTGATATTGCCTTAATAATTGGTGGGTATAACAGTTCTAACACCGCTCACTTAGTTGAGTTGGCACAAGAAGTACTACCCACCTATTTTATCCAAGATGAGAATGCCATTTCCAGCACTGGAGATCTCACTCATTTTGACTTAGCAACCAAACAATTCATCACTTCAAAATCGGTTATCACTCCCTCTAAAAAGCAAACGATTCTAATTAGCTCTGGAGCTTCTTGCCCTGATCGAATTTTGGAAAATATCATTCTGAAAATTGGCAACATGTTTGGGGTAAGTGAGAAGGAATTAACCAATTCGCTTACTTAAAATATTGGATTCGATACTCCCCCCTACTCCTTATCATTACTGATATGAAACAAAGCATCTCCTTGATGAACGATAGCCGCATGGTTTACACCAATTACATAGCCTGAATTAGGTGCTTTCACTACATGTTCAAAAGCGCCATAAGGATCCGAAATACTTCCTAGCTTTTGCCCTTTTTCCACTTTGTCGCCAGAATGGATATAGCTGCGAAACATACCCGAATAATTCGAGCGTTTCCATGATGAACTTTTAATGACAACGGTGTTGCTAGTAGGAGCGTCTTTAAGTTGACGTTTAAAATCTCGCATCCCCAATGTCTGCATGATACGCATCGTACCGTTGATTGCTTTTTGAGTTACTTGTTCATTGATGTTTAACGACTTACCACCTTCAAACAACAACATTTTTTTCCCCAATTGCACAGCCGATTCTCGCAACGATTTTTCACGATTTGGTGCAAATAAAATAAAATCGGTTGCAAAAACTTTTGCCAATTCCATCAACTCCTCGTTATCTCGTGTTACTCGAATTTGTGGTGCATTGAAACGTTCTGCTCCACCTGTATGAAAATCCAAACAATAGTCGATATGTGGAACAATTTCTTTCATCAAATGGTAGGCAAAACGACTGGCTAAGGACCCAGACTTCGAACCAGGAAAAGAGCGATTCAAATCCTTGCCATCAGGTAAATAACGACTTTTGGATAAAAAACCGAAAATATTAAGAACTGGGATACAAATTACAGTTCCTTTTTTTGGTTTGTTTATTTTTTTAGACACGATTTGGCGTACAATTTCAACACCATTTACTTCATCTCCGTGTATTCCTCCTACTAGAAGTAAAACAGGTCCATCAACCTTTGCACGCTCAACAATTACGGGAACTTCCACCATCGTACGCGTGTGCAAGTGGGCAACTTGCAAACTCAATTGTACGGATTCACCCAATTTTATTTTACGTTTCAGCAGCGTTAATTCTTCTGGCATAGCTCTTAAAATATGTGATAACTTTTATTTATCATTAAAAGTCTAACAAATTTAAAGGAATCTTTATAACATACGTCCACAAAACGATATTTTAAGTACTTGTTCATGTAGTAACCTTAGTTCGATTATTCTTTTGCTATCATAATGATTGCAAAAACTTAATATTCAGAATTTTAAATCAGTCTGATTTAGTACACTTAGAAAAATAGCTATTAGAAAAGTGAAATCTTTCATTATAATTCGCTTGCTTGTCGTTAGCCTTTTTCAATTTATACAAAACAAATTGATCATTAAACCTAAACATTTAGTGTATAATGCCGGTATAGTTTGAAAACAGTCTATATATTAGACTGTATTGAAAACATAGTCGGTATAGCCCGCTAAATTTTCAAAAAACTGCCTAAATCAAACGATTCTAATGAAATCTGATAACAAAATAACAATCGAACTCAGGTTAGTAATCAAATTTAGATTTATCGAATTTGATTACTAAAAAGGATTCCTTCAAACAAAAATTAGGTGTTTTATAGCTATTAGCACGAAATCATTGTACCAATCTCATCACGGTCTCCTCAAAAAAAAATCTATCTTTGCACAAAATAAATGATATGTCAAACCAATCAAATGAGGCAAGCTACTGCCTAGGAATGAGTGTAGCGGGAAGTCTAATCGGACAAAACTTAACTGAAATTGACCCACAACGTTTCTTAAAGGGGTTAACAGATATTTTGGATCAAAATCAACCTGAGTTTTCAGCAGAAGAAGCTAATACTATTATTCAAAATTACTTGCAAGAAAATGCTGCAAAACAATTTGAACAGTACAAAATAGAGGGTGAGAACTTTTTGAAAGAAAATGCAACAAAAGCTGGTGTACAAGTAACTGCTTCGGGTTTACAGTATGAAATTATTGAAGCTGGATCTGGAAAAAAACCGGCTGCCACAGATACCGTTACTGTTCATTATCATGGAAGCTTGATAGATGGAACTGTATTTGACTCATCTATTGAACGTGGAACTCCTGCTCAATTTGGTGTACATCAAGTAATTCCAGGTTGGACAGAAGCGCTTCAATTAATGCCTGAAGGGGCTAAATACCGTCTTTACATTCCTCAAGCATTGGCTTATGGAGCTAATCCACATCCAGGTGGAGCTATCAAACCTTTTATGACATTGATTTTTGATGTCGAATTAATCTCAGTAAACTAATGAAAAAATTATTTGTAATGGCGTTGCCTTTGCTATTGTTAGCATGCAACAATGAATCAACTGAACAAGAAGATTTATCCACCTCTCAAAAGTATTCCGGTACGGAATATGATGATGTCGTATTAGCGACTGTAAATGATCGCGTATCATACGCCATAGGTTTTACTTCAGCAGAAGAATTGAAAGAGTTTTTTGAATCAGAACAATACAGTTCGTTTTTTAGTAAATCTGATTTACGCGAAGGATTTTATACGGGTGTATCATCAGAAGACACATTAAAAGCAGATGGTTGTGACAAAACATTGGCCACCTATTTCGGTAATCCAGGTAGTTTTGACACAACGTATATCAAACCTGCTCAAGCGTCACATTGTTTAGGTTTCCTAAGAGGAATCGAAATAAAATATTCATTAAGTAAACGTGGATTATTTGCTCAATTGAGTCCAGACATTATGAAAAAAGGATTTAAGGACGGACTGTATAACTACGATACACTGATTCAAATCAACGAACAAGTTGTACTTATTCAAGATTTTTTTAGTGCAATTGTCAAAAATGAAGGAGAACGATTCTTAGAAGAAAACAAGCAACGTACAGGTGTTCAAACAATGGATAATGGCTTGCAAATTGAAGTACTAAAAGCTGGTAAAGGAGCTAAGCCGACATTAAATTCTACGGTATCTGTTTACTATACCTTGTCATTAGTAAATGGTCAAGAAGTTGAGTCAAATGCACAAGACCCCGAGCCTATAAGCTTTCCTTTAAGCAATGTGATTCAAGGTTGGCAACAAGGTTTGCAATTAATGAACAAAGGTGGTAAATACAAGTTATACGTTCCGTATGAACTGGGATATGGTCATCAAGGCTCTCAAGGTATTCAACCCTACTCTGCCTTGATTTTTGAAATCGAATTGGTTGATTTTAAGTAAAAAACTATTTTCTAAATAACTAAAGAGGCTATTCAATTATACGAATAGCCTCTTTTAATTTAAATTAATTGACTTTACAAGAGAGCGATTAATTACCTATATCTCCTGAGGTGTTATTACTAAAGATATTGTTGCCGTCGTCAATTAAGGTACTGCTGTTTGTATAATTTAAAATTCCGTAAGTCTGACTATTTGAAATGGTTGAATTTCCAATTCTAACCCGTGAATTTGCGTATAAATAAATCATTCCATTCCAACTGTTATCATTACCTCCATGCGAAATGGTACAGTATTGCATTTCATTATTTAAACTGAATGAGTTTGTAAATCGAATATTATTCCAATAGCCATTGAGCGCTTGTTCTCCAATGATTGAGATATTTTCTAAAGCAGTTCCAATCGCTTTAAAAGAGCCATTTGATAAGATAGAAAAACCAGTATTAGGTCCCATAATCAAGTTAACCCCTGGGTTGAGAGATAAGTCAGCTTGCACATCTATAAATCCACTTCGAATAAAATAAGGAACAGTTGTTTTATTCACAGTTGTATTTAACGTTATTACATCATGCTCGATTTCAATTCTATTGAAACCATTGCTGTGTGCAACAAAAGTCTCATCAAAAATTCCAAATTGTTGAGCTTGAACTTTCACAGGTGCAAGTTGTGTGTTGTGAATTAACACATTCGCAAATTGGTCAACAACAAAATCATTCGAATAGACTAAAACGCCATAATTTCTACCATTTCTGACAGTTAAATGATTCATTCGTAATCGACCATTCAAGTAACAATATACCGAAGCATTATAACTATTGTCACCTCCACCATGTTCAACAATTGTATGAATCAATTGATTATTGGAATTATTTGATTTGAACAATAACTTATTCCAACTTCCAGCAACTTTGGATTCACCCGTAAAACGAATAGGTAATTCAGCTGTACCAATGGACTTTAAAGATCCTGACCCTTCGATTACAATTTGAGCACCAGGTTTCATAACGATAACAGTTCCTGGTTGAATGCTCACAGCTGCAGTAATGGTATAACTTCCTGTCACAACATAATCGGGTGTTGTCAAGCTTTCAAATCGATTTTCTAGAATCAAAGGAGTATTCTGCTCCCCTGTTAATTCAATCGCTCCAATCGTATTATCCTTATCGTCTTTTTTACAAGCTGTAAATAAAACAACAGTACTAATAAGTATTAAACTTAGCGTTTTCATTGATATTTTCATGTGGTTATTATTGAATAAATTTTAAAAAAATTTATTGTATTTTGATTCAGATTTTATCCTTTTACGTATCCCGAAATCTTCACCTGGTTGTTCACAACCGTATCGCCACCATCAGTTACTTCTGCGAATGTACCATCCAGCTCAAAGTATATTTTACCATTGCCTTCTGTAAATTGGTGAATTTTAACAGTACCTAGTTTACTAATGTATTCATTTGAAGAACCTGTGCTTTCGCGAATGATGATGTAGGCATTTTGTCCGATATTAAAACCATCGTCAGTTAAATTATAGGTTTTCGATTGTGGATTTTCTGAACCAAATCGTATATCTATTGTCATGGCTGTCACATCCCCCTCGGAATTTACATATCCTAGTCCCACAAAGGCGTATTGAGAACCTGACACAACGTTTCCTCCTGTAACAGATAGTGCATTTATTTCAGTGGTTGCACCATTTTTTTCGATAACAATAGTTGCTCCTTTACTGTGTGTTGGCAAATTATCATTGTTCGTTGGAAGAGGAGTTTCTTCTTTTTTTTGGCATGACATCATAATAAGAGCCACTGCACAAAATCCTGTAACTAGATTTTTCATATTCATGTTATTTATTAATTAAGATTACAATTTAAAACATACTCCACCATTCAAATAGGATTTGCCATATCCTGCTTCAAGATAGATACCTAATTTATCCGCTGGAAAAAATCGAATTCCTACGTGTGGTCCACCAAAAATCATCACGCCAACATCTCCTCCTAGGTTTTTAAAACCTTTTCTCGGCACCAAAAATGAAGGTCCTGCCCCCAAGGATAATCCAGCATAAACATCCAGTTTCTCGGCAAAATTTTTCCCCGCTTTATCATTAATAAGTTGTAAAAAATGAAAGTTTCCTATTACCGAAACCGGAATGCCAATAGACCAAAACTCATCCTTATAATTCCCATAAATTGGAGCGACATATCCAGGCCAATTGTTTCGCACTCTTGACGAATAATTTACGCCTAAAGCAAAACCAATTCCAACATATTGACCTACACCAAATTCTCCCTGAAAATTAAATATCCCTGACAAAGGCGAAAAGCGACCTTTCAACCCTGTTCCATCTTCTGGGTACCATGTGTTGTACTCAACCATACCGAGGCCTATCAAAAATTGTTTACTCCCTTTGCCTCCAAAAGCTTGAGCCTTTAATGCATTACTTTGTACACCAATGATAAACACTAGAATCAGTGCGAATAACTTACAATAAACTATTTTTTTCATCTTCACATCTATTTGCTACAAATATCCGATGGAAGCGCAAATAAAATTCAAGGGGAAAACCTGAAATTTGACTCAAGGGTTTACCCTTACTAAAGATTTGGGAAAGAATATGATTTAAACGAATCCGTGTAAAATAGCTTGTTTTACAAGTCCTGCAACATTTTTCACATCAAACTTTAAAAACAAACTTGAACGATATCCCTCTATCGTTTTTTCAGAAAGAAACAATTTAGCCGCAATCTCCTTTGTAGACAACTCGTCGTGTATTCCTTTGAGCACTTCAAGTTCTCGATTTGTTAATTTCAATTGCTTACGTTCGGTCAAGAAACTTGATAACATTCCTTTTTCTATATCCGAGCTCACGTATTGCTTATCTAAAAGAACTGTTTCTATAGCTAAAAAAACCTCTTGAACAGGTGCTGATTTGGACACATATGCGTCAAAACCAGAAGCGAGTGATGATTTTACGGTAAATTCATCTGAATGTGATGATAAGGCAACGATTTTAAGCGCTGGGAATTTGGATTTCAACTCCTTGATAAACGTTCTAGCATCAGTATCTCCAAATCGTATATCTTGGAGTAGAACTGTATAAGAATTTGCAGCAAGAAGACTGTTTAATTGCGAAAGATTCAACGCATTGTCAACGATAATACTTTCGTTTTTACTCAACAAAAAGCTTCGAATACCAGAAGCAATTAATTCGTGATCATCAGCAACAATAATTTTCATTTAAAAAACAGATCGGTACAATTTCAAAAACTCATTTTTCAACTAATGTGAGTATACATCATTAATTACTCAAAGGTAATGAAATATATGCAACTGCGCCACTCGATTTTTCAGATGAATCAATGGAAAAAGAAGCGTTTAAAAACTTTAACCTATTTGCCACCGATTTCAAACCATTTCCATTGCTAGTATTAGCTGGATTAAATCCAACTCCATCATTTTCAACTTGCAGTGTAAACATTTTACCATCAAATGAAGTTTGAATAAAAATAGAGTTGGCTTTGGCATGTTTTAACGCATTTTGAACCAATTCTTGAACAATTCGAAATAAGATTAGTTCAGTATTTTTATTCAATAGAACGTTGGGATTACCTACATGAGCATAGTCAATTACTAATCCTGGTCTACTATTGTCTTTTGCAAATTGTTCTATTGCAATGAGCAAGCCGTATTCTTCTAATCCAGTTGGTGCCAGGTTGTGTGCTATTCTACGTGTTTCTGAATGCGCAATATTAATTTTTTGAACAATATCCTGCTTAAAATCAGAAGGAAGATGGGCATCTGTTTCAAGGCGATATTTTATTCCTATTAAATGTGAAGCCAACCCATCATGAAGCTCGTTCCCCATTCGTTTTCGTTCTCTTTCTTCACCGCGAATTAATGCATTAAAAAGTTCCTTTCTATTTTTAGCTTTCATTCGATAAATGCGCTCGCGTGTTCGTGTCCTATAAATTAAAAAGCCTATTCCACCAATTAAAAGTAGAAACCCAATAAACATCAGTAAGTTTAATAGTCGCGAAGTTTGAATATCACTAGCCAATAGTTTTAATCGAGCTGCTGTGATCTCTTTCTCTTTCTTTTCTGTATCATATTGAATCAACAAATCATTAATAGCCTCTTGTGTTTCTTTTTTATTGGTTTCAAGGTAAATCTGATGAGCCTCCTTTGAAAGGTTAAATGCTTTCTCATAATTACCAACGCCTTCATACGCTCGAGCCAAGTGTCTATTGATGGAATAGAGCGTCGAGTTATTCTTAACTTGCGATGCAATTTCAAGTGCTCTTTCGCCATGAACTACTGCCTCAGTAAATAATCTACTTTCAATCGAAGCATTGAGCAATCCTATAGAGTTTAGCAATACAAAATGACTTAATTGAAACCGTTCAGCTAAAGCTAATGATTGGTAATAATATGCATAAGCCTCCTCATAATTAGCTCTATTCATATCAATTTCTCCTAAAGCGTGAATAGCAATGATAAGCGCCATATAATTCGATTGCTCTCCAGCTATAGACCTAGCTTCCAAAGCCAATTTTTCCGCTAATTCAAAATCACCAATTTTAGCCTTAGATACACTTAATATTGCTAAAATTGATGCGTAATTTGGGTCTTCTTTTCTATACTCTAAAATGGTAATTGCCGCTTCTGCATGTTGATGGGCCGCTTCAAAATCCAATAGACTAAAAAATACATTTGCAATATTGTTATGCAAATAGGCTACTTGTAATTCCATTCCCGCTTGCTCAGCTAACTCTAGCGATTTTTTAAAATAAAAAATGCCATTTTGATAATCTTGTCTAAAACTATAACTCGAACCCAAAAGGGTATAAAACTTGATGAGCGATTTTTTAGAATCAATTACGTGCAAGACACAAATTGCATTTTTTGCCAGTTGGGCAGCTTTTTCAGGTTTACCTGAAAACAAATAATACTTAGCTTCATTATAAATCAACCAATTTAGACGTTTAAATACATCCAGCTTCTTTTCCAACCTCGCTGTTTCTGTGTACACCTCTACACTATCTTTATTCCCTTTTAAAAGATCATTGAACAACGATTCTATTAAAATAGAATCCTTTTCTTTCGCCCAAGCTATTGAAGTACTAGATAGGACGAAAATCAATACTAAAATGTATCCTGCACTATTTTTCATTTTACTAATTCATATTTAACCTTTGCACTATTCCTACTCATCGCATTATAATGCCACCATTCGGTTGGTAATTGTGAAAAACCCGCGCTTCGCATAGACTTTCTGAGCAGCAACCGATTTTGATACTGAGCTAACGTCAATTCTCCTGTTTTTAAAAAGTGCTGCTCCAACTCTGGATAAGCTATTTTGCTCATATCGTCATAACCTGCTCCCATGTCTAACGGCACTCCGTTTTCATCGCAAAGTGTTAAATCAACCGCACAACCATAATTGTGCAATGAACCATTTTTAGGGTTGGAAACAAATTTAACACGCGCATGAACAGGAATAGAATCCAATAAATCCCACATTTTTTGCTGAACCCATAGCGGTCTAACACCGTCATAAATTAAAAAATATAACGTAGAATCTTGTGCGCGCAAAAATTGATGCGCCTTTACTAACATGATTGCTACTTCTTCTTGAAGATACACTTCACGTAAATTTCCATAAAGATTTTCATTCAAAAAATTGTCTTCACTAGCATATTTCAAGTCAATTTGAAAAGCAGAGTCAAGAGATTGAATACTTACTAATCCTAGCGAACGTAGACGTTCTCCCAAGGTATCTGGAATAATTTCCTCCATGATTTCAACCACCATATCGTGTTCATCGGAAATAATGCTCCCACTATCTACAGGATTACTGCACGCAACTAAAAAAATTGAAAGTAAAAAACCGTAAATTCGCATTTGAAATTTTTTTATGAAAAATCCATCTCACGTTATACTTATTCGTCCTGCTAATTTCGGATTTAATTCTGAAACAGCAACATCCAATAAATTTCAACAGTTTATTCAAGACGACGAATCATCTATAAAGGCACTTTGCGAATTTGATTCAATGGTAACTGTGCTAAAAAGCAATCAAATTAGCACTACTGTTTTTGAAGATACCATTGAGTCTATTAAACCAGATGCCATTTTTCCAAATAACTGGATTAGTACACACCCGTCTGGAACAATTACCTTATATCCGATGGAAGCGCTCAATCGCAGGTTAGAAAGACGAAATGATGTGGTCGATTATATCAAAGACTTAGGATTTAACCAACAAATTGATTTAACTGAATCCGAAAAAAATGGTCAATTTTTAGAAGGCACTGGTTCAGTAATATTTGATCCAAACCAACACGATGCCTATGCATGTATTTCATCAAGAACTGATGTAAAATTATTTGAATCGCTTTGTGAAGCATTAAGCTTTACCCCCATTAGTTTTGTCGCAGAAGATGTGAATGGCAATCCGATTTACCATACCAACGTAATGCTATCAATAGGCCAACACATTGTAGTGGTATGTAGCGAAAGCATCATGGATCCAATTGAACGAGCCATGGTTATGCATCGTCTTCAAATTGGAAATAGAGAAGTTATTGATGTAACTTTTTCTCAAATGAGTCGATTTGCCTGTAATTGCCTAGAAGTAAATGATGCACTGGGAAACCCTCATTTAATTATGAGTTCAACAGCATATAACGCTTTTTCTATTGATGAAATAAATCGAATACAACAGGTGGTTAACATTATTGCTGTTGACATCCCAACCATTGAATCAATTGGTGGAGGAAGCGCACGTTGTATGCTACTTGGCGTAATAACACCGTCAAATTAAAGCAAGGCTTTAACACGCTTAAGGTGAAATGATTCAACACTATTTTTTTAATTCAGTTATTTCACATAAATTCGTATAATTGAATTAATTGTTAAAAAATGAAGGTAGGATTACTGCTAGCTGTGTTGTTACTTTGCCTAGCTTGTTCGAATGAGCAAAATGAAATACTTGAATCAGAATTACCTGTTGATGAAACAGTTAAAATTGAATCTGTACAAATTGGCAATCAAGTATGGATGAAACAGAATCTAAGTGTTTCACATTACCGCAATGGCGATCCTATTCAATTGTTAGAACCTGCTGATTATTGGCGTCAAACAACAGAGGGAGCATGGTCTTTTTACAATAACGATTCTATTGAATATGCGCAATATGGAAAGCTGTATAACTGGTATGCCATCAATGACAGCAGAGGAATTTGTCCAAAAGGATGGCGTGTACCCACACTAACTGATTATAACACATTAAACCGATATTTAGGTAGCGATTCCACATCTGGAGACTTTCTAAAAGACACATCTGCACTTTGGACAAGTTCGACATTCACCACAACTAATTCCTCTGGTTTTTCAGCACTTCCAATAGGTTACAGATTGTCTAATGGCGAATTCTATAATTTTGGTAAAATTGCCTGCTTTTGGACAGCAACTATAGGCGATAACAATAACGCTTGGGATATATTTTTGATTGGTAAATCAGCTATGTTCGGCACCAGTCAAACAGCTTTTGAAAACGGCTATTCTTGTCGATGTATTAAAGAATAATTGCCTTTCCCCTCTTTTACTTAAAATTATATTGCCAACCAATTCTAAATTGTTCTGTCCATCTTAGCGGGTCAACGGTTTCTTCTCTCAAGATGTTAAAATACTGAAACTTAATCATCGAGTCGAAACCTTTAATTTGATAGGCTAAAGCAAACGATAATCTCCGTGAATTACCAGGTACCAAATCATTCAAATCCAGTTCTTCGTAACGTACCGAAGCAATAGACTTTAATTTTTTACTGAAATAATTCAACTGTATGGTGTAACCTCCTGCCATTACGAAGCCTTCGTGTTGCGCTTCTGGAATACCTTGGTATAAAAAATCGTTAAGTCTGTCAGGATACATCAAAAGCTGGTGAAGCTCAAATTGCGCCGAAAACCCCATATACTGAACACTTGCATCAAATCCATAGGTATACTTTCTACCATTGATTACTTTCAAACCATATTCTCCCGTTGAAAAAGAAGGAAAGCCTACATTTTCAGGTAATTTTTTATTCGCATAGCGTCCATTTACCCCGACAGTAAACATAGGAATAGGAGAAACCTTATCGTCAATATCTCTGTAACGGTATCGTGATGGGTACGCAAAATCAATTCTCCCCGCAAATTCAGGCTGACCAGAAGCATCATTATCGCCACGCAAACTTAATTCACCCAATCCTGTGTACACACCTGCATAGACATTAACCTGTTGACGCCAAAATCCCTTCATAAGGGTTACACCTACGTCCCGTCTTGAGAAAACATTTCCTCTTACCAACTCTGAACGTTGCCAATAAGGAGAGTAAATGAAAGGAACTAACGAACTACGTGAATAAAACAACTTTCCATACCCCACCTGAATATCCACAAATTTAAGTCCTTTATACACCATATAGGCATCCATTAGACCTGGGTTTTCAGGATCAATTATACCTGACGATGAACTCGCTAAATCGACAAAATCCACTTGTAACTCATATTCCAAGACATTTTTGTAGCGACCTTCTAGCTGAATTTGTGCATCTCGTAGGCGAAATCTATCCTTGTTCTTATTTTGATTGGTTGCATCAGGTTTGATCACCCGATGGTTATAATACGTAGAAAGACTCCCCGATATTTCGAGTACATGTTGACCATTACTTAAAGTCAATTGCGCTTGAATCATTGATGAAAACGCGACAAGTAGAATGGTTATTCGTAATTTCATTGTAAAAATAATTTAGCGTCAAACACGTATATTTTTTCCATATCATCCGACACGATGATCAATTCATTCTTATCATTAAATGCCATTCCTTCGGGATTATGAACTGGAATTACCCATCGTTTTACAACTTCATAAGTAGCTGGATTTAGCTGGATTATTTGTCTATCCTCATCACTCAACAACCATAAATGACCAGCATAGAATGTCGCAGCAGAGATATCACGCGCAATTTTTTTCAACTCAATCTCGTTAGTCACGACTAAATTATCATCTAGTTCAAACAAATAAATTGGGTCTTTTTCGGTCAACAATATAAATTTATTACGAACTGGATTATATGTCATGGATTCATACGCCTTATTTCGTCCACCTTGATACGGTATAGTAACCGTTCGTATAAGCTTAAAATCTTCGATACGAAACACACGTATTCGCCTTACCATTTCTTCGACTACATAAATCAAACTATCTTTAACACAAACGGACTCCGTATCAAAACCTTCGAAATCAGCAGTTCGAATAATTTTTCCTTCCATAGAGACTTCGTGTAAAAAACCGTTATCACTTACGATGAAATAACTTCCACCATTGGGATGAAGTGCGATATCCGAAGGTTCTTTCACTTCGATATGAAAGGATTTAATTGGTTTCACTTTTACTTGAGCAACTCCATTCAACGCTTGTAAAAAGAGTAGAAATAATAACAATAATCGTGTCATATTACAATGGTTTTGCTGTTAGCATTAAATTATCCATCCGATTATTTCCTGAAACATTACTATTGCCATCTGTAAACACGATTCGAATTACCGCATCACTATTATTATTCAAGCTCGACGCTGATGATAAATCAAGGTCAACAATCGTATAATCTTCGGTTACGGAGAAGTTATTCTCCATCAATCCTAATGTAATAAAAGTAACACCATCAGATGAGTACTGAATTTCGTTACTTTGTGCTCCACTACCAGTTCGCTTCACAGCATAGCTTAATCTTAAATCCCTATAATTTTGAGTACTCACACGAATATCTAAATGCGAACATGGGTTACGCAATCGAAGTGCTGTACCAGCAGATTGTCCCTCCAAAATATTCATTTCTGTTCCATCGCTTACTTCTTCAAAGCACGAGACATTGTTTCCATTGCAATAATCAAGTTCATTTGAAGCACCATAAAAACTTAGAAATCCACCATTAACAGAAAGATTTGCAGTCATTAATTCAACGGGGTTAGCCGACTGATTAAAGTTCCAATAGGCAATAACAGTGGCATCTCCAACAGTTGGTGGTGGTACCACTGGTAAAATACGATCTTTTGTACACGCTATTAAGTTAAGCGTAAGTATGAAAAATAAGTTGATTTTTATACTAAACATTCTCAGAAAAATTAAAGGTTTTTCAAATCAATTATTGAATTATTTTGTGACGTTTACCATTACTATAGATTACAATAACAACTCCACAATAATACTCGTCCACTTCTTGACCCAACATGTTAATTCGGTACAGTAATTCATTTTTTTGATCAAAATTCACAGAACGAATATCAGAATAACGATAGGCGCCATCATAGTCATTTTGTTTAAGTCGATAGTATGATAATCCACTGTGTGGGAATCGATGAATAAATTCATAATCTTGCCGCAGACTTGTTGTGCCAGCGCCATCTACAAAACCTACATCTACCCAATTTGTACCATTTACAGAACATTCTACGGTAAAGAAATCATTGTTTGTCTCGGAAGCTGTTGACCAATTTACGTGTACAAATTCAGTTCGAGCTATTACTTGAAAGTCTACTAACTCAATTGGTAAAGGAACGGGATCAAGGCAAGCATCCGACACTTTACTGCCTGAATTCAAACCTGTAACAGCTATAGCTTGACCTACATTTGAACTACCATCTAAATAGTTAATCCCATTTGCAGTACAAGGATAAACACCGCATGGATTTTGCATTTGATACACCTGAGTATACACACCACATCTAGAGTCATTCACTCCTATACTCCACTGTCGTTGGGCGGTATTGCTAAATCGACCATCATTACAAGTGGTATTTCCCATTGCTATTCCGTAAATAGGACCTGAACAGAAAGAAGAAAAGTCATATTGGGCACAACCAATTTGCGTTGGACATCCTACAAAAACTATGACGTAAGAATTTGGCGGTAGAATTCCTGTCGATGGTGGCGCAATCATCAAACTTCCACAGTCTGCTTCTAAATTGTATTTAGTGTAACGATCAGCCGATAACTGGGTGAAAAAATTATTGGAAGAAATATTCCATGTTCCACAACTTGTGTGACAGTATCCTTTTGAAATACCGTATCCATTGTCAGGCCAAGCAACAGTTAAGTTATTTAAGTCATAAGTAGAACTCCCTGTATGTAGCACTAAGTATTCATCAGCTCCCTCACATCCTGAACCACAACCATTTACCATATAACTTACAAGGGAAGCATCAGAACAAGAAACAACAGTGTTAATCGCTTCCACTTGAAAATTATCCATTCGAGTATGACCACTCGCATCTCCACCACTAATTACTACTCTAAAATACACATTTGATTGATTATTAATAGCTCCAATAGCACTTAGATTCCACAGGCATTCCTGCCAATCTCCGTCTGGTAAATTAATGGCCGAGGATGGTAATGTGATAAAAGTAATTCCATTTGTACTGTATTGAATAGTAGCTGTATTTCCAGTACGATTTCGCCTTAACTGACAGTATACTCTATAATTTGCGTACTCAGAAAGTGTAGTTCCTGAAAGATTAATTTGATAATAGTTATCACCATTATTAAACGACAAGGCTCTGCCTCGAACACTTTCAAAAGCAAAAGCATTTAGTCCAGTAGACCCATTTGGTCCTTGATTTGCTCCATCTTCATTTCTAGAAGCCCCACCCATTGTGGCAGTTGCGACAATATCAGGATTCGGGATTTGAAAACTACCATCTGCAGCATAAGGGAGTGTGGGGCTACCTGAGTAGTTAAAATTAAAACTCGTTATTATCGTAGGCAAATTTTGCGCACTAACTATGGGTAAACTCGTAAGGAGTATTCCTAGAATTAGTATGATTTTTCCAATAAAATTCAAAGTCGAGGCATTTTGGTTTTGACAAAAGTACCCTTGGTTACTTGAAATTTTATTAACTCATTATTAAGTAAAATTAAACCTAGATTAATTCACGCAAACATCATTTATAAAGCTCAAAAAGCTTACCCATTATGTTTCTTTGAGCCAGCGTAAATCGAGTAATTTCGGAAACTACATTCTAGACTACCATTAAAAAGCTTCATTTTTCGAGAAGGACGCAATGCAATTTCTTTTAGCGCATCTTCATTTGATGAAATTACCCAGCATTCAAAGCCTGTCATTTGATGTTTAAACCAATCTCCAAGTCTTCTGTAAAGTTCTTCTACATCCTCTCCTATTCGTTCTCCATACGGAGGGTTAGTTATTAAAACGCCTTTTTCAGATTCAATCGTCAACTCTTCAAAATCACAGATTTTAAAGGTCACATTTCGCGAAACAGGTAATGCTCGAATGTTGCGTTTCGCTTTGGTTATCATCAGCTGATCTTCATCAGATGCTATGATTTCGAAATCTAATTTCACAGGTCTTTTCGGAGCTGCGTCATAAATTTCTGTCCACATTGCTGCATCATAGTTTTTGAGGTTTTTAAACGCATAATGTTGTCGTTCGATGTTAGAAGGAATTCCTGTAGCTAAAAGTGCTGCTTCAATTGCCAGTGTACCTGAACCACACATGGGGTCAACAAAAGTTGATTTGCGATCCCACCCTGACAAATACAACAACCCAGCTGCAGCCACTTCATTCATCGGTGCTAATCCTGTTTCAGTTCGATAGCCTCGCTTATACAACGGAGCACCAGTCGTATTCAACGAAAGCGTACATTTGTTGCGTGCAATATATACATCAATACTTACGTGAGGATTTTTGATGTCGATGTTGGGTCTATCGTTAAATTTATCTCTAAACTGATCAACAATTGCATCTTTAATCAACAGTTGTGGGAATTGGGTATTGGTAAACAAATCGCTAAATACAGAACCTTTTATCGCAAAGGTATGCTTTAAATCAAACCAACTTGTCCAATCAATTTGTTGTGATTTTCGGTATAAATCGTCCTTATCGGTAAAAGAGAATGTCGACAATTCGACTAACACGGTAATACCAGTTCTCAAATACAAATTGAGGTAGTATACATCTTTCCATGTACCTGTTAACTGAACTGCACGATTGAGTTTTTCAAGACGGGTATAGCCCAATTCGTTTAGCTCCGTCATCAATGCATCTTCAAATCCAAAAAGTGTTTTAATCGTGATTGTTAAATTCTTATCCATACTCGTTGATTACCATTTACTAATTTCTCTTATCTGTGGCATTTGCCATTTTTTTATTACTGCTAATACCCTAATAAACATTACAAATAATGCCGCAATTATCGCATTAAATTCTGGTGATAACAATTCTATTTTCACTAATAAATAATAAAGAATCCCTCCCGAAAGGCAGGCTGTAGCATAAATTTCTTTTCTAAATATCAACGGAATTTCGTTACACAATACATCGCGTAACACACCACCAAATGTAGCTGTTATTACTCCTAAAAAAATAGCAACAGCGGGAAAATGTCCAAGTGATAAACTTTTTTCAACGCCATAAATTGCAAACAAGCCTATACCAACCGTATCAAAGATAAAGAATGTACGTCTAAATTGTTTCACCCGTTCGCGAAATATAATTCCAATAATAGAGCCTGCAAAAACAATTGAAATATAGCTCAACGATTTCAGCCATTCAATTTCGACATTGAGTAATAAATCGCGCATTGTACCACCACCAAAAGAAGTAATAAACGCTATAAATATTCCCCCCAATAAATCCATTCCTTTGTCTGCAGCCGTTAATATACCACTGATTGCAAAGAAAAACATTCCAATGTGGTTGATGAGATCAATTATCATAACTTTGTAAGCGCAAAAATTTTAACTTTGAAATAAAACTCTGAGTACAAAGGTATCATACCGTTTTTTATTTGCAGTAATATTCTGTATTCTTTTCTCATTTGAAGGAAACAGTCAGCGTATTGGCTTGGTTTTTAGTGGAGGTGGTGCCAGTGGTCTAGCGCACATAGGTGTGCTCAAGGCCTTAGAGGAGCACAACATCCCTATTGATTACATTACGGGGACATCAGCAGGAGCATTGGTTGGTGCATTGTACGCTTCTGGATTTTCTGCGTTAGAAATTGAAGCAATTGTATTAAGTGATAAATTTCTTTTGATGTCCCGGGGTGAGATTGAACCTGAATATAAATTCAGTTTGCGCGAAGAAACCATTAATGCTTCCATGATTAATGTGCCTTTCAGTAAAGACAGTTTAAAATCTAAAAGTTTACCCACTAGTTGGATAATTCCTGCGTTGATGGATTATGAAATGTTAAAATACTTAGGTACAACTTCTGCATCGTACCATAAAAATTTCGATAGCTTATTTATCCCTTTTCGTTGCGTGGCATCTGATATTGCCGAAAAAGAAGCGGTTGTTTTTGGAAGCGGTTATTTGAACGAAGCAGTTCGTGCTTCTATGACCTTCCCTTTTTTCATGAATCCTATTCGTGTAAATGGACGATTGTTATTTGATGGAGGTTTATACAATAACTTCCCAGCTGATGTAATGTACAGCAATTTTGATCCTGATTACATCATCGGAAGTAATGTATCATACAACGAACCTCCTCCATCCGAAGACGACTTATTTTCGCAGATTCGTAACATGTTGGTGAACAAAACAAAATTTGAACTCCCATGTGAAATGGGAATAATGATAGAACCCAACATTGATGTCTCAACTTTTGATTTTGATAAAGTAAAACAAGCTATTGCTGGAGGATACAACACTACTTTACTTCTAATGGACTCTATAAAAGCTCACGTTTCGAGAAGAATTTCTGAAGAAGAATTAACACATAAACGAAAAGAATTTAGAAGTAAAATTGTTCCAATTCAAATTGGTAAAGTTACTGCACATCATAAAGATAATAGTCCCTCAGAATTTACGCGTTTTTCCATTTCCCGAAAACTAGAGAAAAAACTTTTAAGTGAACAGCGACTAAAACGACAATATTTTAGACTATACGGAACTCCACAAATCGAGTACATTTACCCCAAATTAGACCTCATCACTGACAGTACATACGGCCTTGATTTGACTGTAAGTAAGGTTCGAGATTTTAAACTTGCTGTAGGTGGGCACTTTTCATCCAGACCTGTAAACACTGGATACATTGGGTTTTCCTACTATTCATCTGGAAAAGCGGCATTTAGATTAAATGTCGAATCCTATTTTGGAAAGTTTTATGGATCAGTCAAAACCAACATAGATTTCCATGTCCCTTCACAAGTCCCCATTACGATAAAACCTTATTTTGTAATGAATCGCTGGGATTATTTTAGAAGTTTTGCTACATTTTTTGAGCCAGTTCGACCTTCATTTTTGATTCAGAATGAATTGTATTTTGGAAGTAAGTTTATGATTCCACTAACCAATACAACTAAAACTGGGATTGATTTTAGAGTATTCTATTTGGATGACAGCTATTATCAAACAGAAAACTTTAGCATTTCAGACACTGCTGATCACACTTTTTTTGATGGAATCTCATTGCGGTGGTTTATTGAAAAAAACACGTTGAATAGAAAACAATTTGCCTCTGAAGGACATGCCATTAAATTCATCGCCAACTATGTAACTGGTCGAGAACAAAGTATTTCGGGATCTACATCTACCGAACAATATGATATCGTGAAAGAACATTCGTGGATCAACCTCCAATTGGATGCGCAACTGTTTTTCTTAAATACAAGAATATCACATACAGGAGCCCATTTTTTAGGTGTATTTAACAGCCAATCGTTGTTTAAAAATTATACCGCATCGATATTGAGTACCACAGCTTTTGCCCCCACTCCTGATTCTCGAACATACTTCATGCCCGAATATCGTTCACCACAATACATTGGTATGGGGATTAATCAAATTTTTACATTAAAAAATAAATTTGACTTGCGTTTTGATGTCTATGGCTACCAACCCTTTATTGAAATTGTAAATTTTGATGACGGAAGCTTTGGATATGATAAAACAGTTGGATTACCTAAATTTTTAGGTTCTGCTTCGTTAATCTATTTTAGCCCCATAGGGCCAATCAGAGGGACGATTAACTATTTTCCTAATCAGACATCGCCCTTGGCATTTCAAATCAGTTTTGGTTACGTTATATTTAACGAACGTGCTATTCGATAACTTTCATTAATCTTATTATTTTTGAAAAAATTTTAAACATGAAAAAATTCATCTGTGGCATTCAGCAAATGGGAATTGGAGTTCCTGACGTGCAAGAAATATGGAAATGGTATCGAAAATTTTTCGGTGTTGATGTTCGAATATTTGAAGAAGCTGCTGAAGCACCATTGATGACTCGCTATACAGGAGGTGACATCCATAGTCGAACAGCCACTTTAGCACTCAGTATGCAAGGTGGGGGTGGCTTTGAAATATGGCAATTTACAAGTAGACCCACTGTCAAACCAAGTTTTGATATTCAGTTAGGCGATTATGGTTTATACGCTTGTCGCATCAAATCGCGTGATGTAAAAGCATCCTACACATTCATGAAAGAAAATGGCGCTGACGTATTGGGAAAACCTCAAACTGCACCCGATGGTTCATGGAATTTCTTCGTAAAAGACCCTAATGGAAATTTGTTCAACGTTGTCGAAGGAAGTGGTTGGTTCAAAGACACTAAACACCCTGCAAAAACAGGAGCTGTAGCGGGAGCTTTAATAGGTGTAAGTGATATAGACAAGGCATTGACTTTATACCAAGATATTTTAGGATACGAAACTGTTGCTTATGATTATACAGGTGTTTCGGACTGCTTTGGTGTATTACCCAAAGGTGATGGTAAATTTAGAAGGATATTGTTAACACATAAAGACGAACGTCAGGGGCCGTTTTCTAAGCTTCTTGGCCCTACTCAAATTGAGCTTGTTCAATCACTTGAACGTACAGATTGTAAAAAAATATTTGAAAATCGATATTGGGGTGATTGGGGATTTATTCACTTGTGTTTCGACGTACAAGGAATGGATGCTTTACAAAAGGAATGCGAGGAAAAAGGCTTCCCTTTTACTGTAGATAGCGGTCAAACATTCGATATGGGTGAAGCAGGTGGTCGTTTTTCATACATTGAAGACCCTGATGGGACGTGGATAGAATTTGTTGAAACACACAAAGTTCCTGTCATGAAAAAACTAGGTTGGTACATCAATCTAAAAAACAGAAAACCAGGCAAACGTTTACCCAATTTCATGTTACACGCAATGGGGCTAAATCGCGTGAAGTAGATTGTTTAATATGTATTTTGAACAAAAAGGTAGACTGTATATTATACAATGTCTACCTTTTTCTTTTCGCAGTATACTAATTCATTAAATTTTTTCCGTAGCCGCTTTTTGATTAGCTAAATCTTTCATGTGACTCCATACTTTGTCCAACGAAGCTCCCAATGCATTTAATTCTTCAAGTTGTGCATTGTCTAATAATTTGGGGTCAGCAAAATGATGGGGTACAAAATTAGTGTCAAACTTACCTGAACGAAAAGCAGGATGTTTCATCACAAATTTCCCGAAATTCAATGTCGTAACAACACCACTTATCTGAAAACCATCAATCGCCTCAATCATTTTATCCATTGCTGCAGCTCGATCTTCTGCCCAAACGCAAAGTTTTCCTATCATCGGATCATAGAAAATTGGAATGTCCATACCTTCTGAAAAACCATGATCGTATCGTACATGTTCACCTACTGGCGGTCTATATCTTCTTAAATTGCCCACATTGGGTAAAAAGTTATTCGTCGCATCTTCCGCATAAAGTCTTAACTCTATTGCATGACCGTTGATGTGAAGTTCTTCTTGTTGCTTTGGTAGTTTCTCTCCATCTGCTACTTTGATTTGCCACGCTACTAGGTCTTCTCCTGTTATCATTTCTGTCACAGGATGCTCTACTTGCAAGCGGGTGTTCATTTCCAAGAAATAAAATTTCATGTCACCATCCAGCAAAAACTCGACAGTTCCTGCTCCTTCATAGTTACATGCTTTTGCCACATTACACGCCGCAACGCCCATTTCTTCTCTGAGTTCAGGAGTTAATACAGAACTTGGTGCCTCTTCTACCACCTTTTGATGACGTCTTTGCACGCTACACTCGCGTTCAAATAAATGAACCACATTGCCATGCTGGTCAGCAAACACTTGTATTTCAATATGTCTTGGAGAAGTAACAAACTTTTCGATGAACACCGCATCATCACCAAATGAATTGCGTGCTTCAGATTGTGCCAACGCCATTTTTTCAACAAATTCTTCCGAATGTTCTACTAAGCGCATCCCTTTTCCACCTCCTCCAGCAGAAGCTTTAATTAATACAGGATAGCCTATTCCGTCCGCAATTCGTCTCCCTTCTTCGGGGTCATTAATAGCATATTCAGTACCTGGGACCAAAGGTACATCATAATTCATGACAGTAGCTTTTGCTTCTAATTTACTCCCCATAAGTTGCATTGCCTCTGGAGAAGGACCTATAAATTTAACCCCAATCCCCTTCACTTTTCGAGCAAATTCAGCATTTTCTGATAAAAACCCATAACCAGGATGTACACCATCGCACCCCGTTTCTTTCATTATTTGAAGCAATAAATCTTGATTCAAATAACTCTCATTGGATGGTGAAGCACCGATATGATATGCTTCGTCCGCTTCAAATACAAAAGGAGCATCTTTATCCGCATCAGAATATACAGCTACCGATTGAATTTGCATTTTTTTACACGTTTTAATGATACGTCGTGCAATTTCTCCTCTATTTGCTATCAGAATTTTCTTCATCTTCTATTGTACCTTTATTTTGTATTAAAATTGTTTCAGGAATTGGCGTTTCCTGGTTTTTTCGTTGTCCTAAAAATCTCCTTCTATCTACTGGTCTGAACACATCTAGTCCAAACTGTACCAATTTAAAGTCCTCAATATTACGGAATGATTCCTGATAATGCAAACCTACTCCTTGTGTAAATAATCCCAAATTTTTATTCTGAATCACATTATACTGGTTGGATTCGTTAAAAATATTCACTCGAAATGTGCCGGATGTATTTAACTTATACTCCAAGTTTACATCTCCAATAAAATTGCTTGCAGCACCATCTTCTTGTCCTGCCCGTACTTGGTTAACTCCAAAACTGCCTGTGACAACCAATCGATCTTCCAAAAAGCCTTTTGACACACCAAATTCATACGAACTTTCTTGTGTAAATTGATCTGAGTCTAATTTTACACTCAACTTATAATCTTGTGAAACTTGATCCAAAATCGAATTAATCTGATTGGAAACGATTTCCAAAGCTGCATTATTCGCCGTTGTATTTTGCCCACGAATAGGTTGAAACTTACGGAAGAGCAACAGGGAGAAAAATTGCCTATTTAATTCATCTTTATCTCCTTTAATACGATTAATAGTAGCTTTTCCTGACTCTGGAGCTTTAGGCGCTGCTAAATCAAACGTGATTAAAGGTTTTTCAAGGGATTCTTTTAATTCAAGGTAACAGTATATCACATCTTTTACTCCTGTTCTATCGGATTCGATAAAATCGTTTACAACTTCAGAAATATTGGCATTCACCAAGTAATATGTTCTCAAATTCAGGTTGGCATCATAAGGATTACCTGTCCATTGAACTGTGCCTCCTTCTTCAATGTAGAAGTTCTTTTTAATAGGCCCCATCGCAAAGTTGTATTCCCCCTCTTTCACACGGTAAGTTCCCTCTATCGAAAGCTCATTGTACTCATCCAATTTAATACTCATCGGGCCAGAACCAGTTGCTGTAATTTCATCTCCAAGATTTTCGTTGAAAATAATTTTAATGCGTGCATTGTCACGTACATCAAAATTTAAATTCAGTTTTACTCCCGTAAAGTCAATTTTTTCTTTCTCCGAAATAACGAGGCTATCATCCTTACTAACAAAAGTTATAAACCCATCATCTTTAATGTCTCCCCTACCGTACATGGGGAAATTAATCCACGTTCCGCGCTCAGTTTTGGTGTTTACCGAAACTTCTAAATTGTTTAAATAGCCAAATATGTTTGCTGTCCCTGTCACATAGGCTTTTCCATAATATGGTTCTCCTTCTTTGTAAATTGTATTTAAAACCATAAATCTGTTTAGCGGAACTGGCTTCCATGGTTCCAAAGGATCTCGTTTTATCCCATCCGTTTCCATGTTAATGGATACATCAAAGTTCCAGTCTTTAAAATTCTCATGAAATACGGAACCTACAATACTTCCTGTATTTCCTTCTTCGTCGGTTATTGGAATATTGGGGATCAAAAAACCATATTCATCAGCAATGATATCACCTGAAATCTTGTAATCTGTTCCTAAAATACCAATTTTTGCGCCTGAATTTGACAATCGTATTCGCCCGTTCACCTTGGGCTCTTTCAATGTTCCCTCCAACGCCAATTTACCTGTTAGTAATCCGCGTATATTAGATACCACTTTATCATCAAAGAATGCATTTACAAATGAAATATCGGTTTTATCAAAGACTAAACGAGCTTCTACATTATCATCTTCTTTTTCCACATAATAATGTCCTTCAAAGCCAATCGATTCATTTCCTTTATAAAACAGCGTCCCATTTAAGTCAAATTTTTTATTCACATTATCATAAAATGAATTCAAATTCAAATCCCCCAACTGATTGCGGTCAACTTCGAGCTTGTCAACTCCTAAATCGCCGAAAATACCCATTGAATTGAATGCATCGTTAATGTACCCTCTGCCGTTAAGCAATCCTTGAATTTCAATTTTACCTCCAAACAATGCATTGATATCAGCTAATTGAAAATCATTGATAAAAAACTCAAGCTTATCTTCCGGATTATTTGAAATGCAACCTCCAAGGGATATATACTGAAAACTATGTTCAAGCGTAAAGTTTTCGACCACAATATTATAGGGAGCATAGTACAAGTAAGCAGTATCCGCAAATCGCCACAATTGATTTTTCATAAAAAATCGACCGCTTTCAATACTCACAATGTAATCATCTGGACTAGCAAGTGTCGTTAACCAATTAATTTGGCCATTTTTTGTACTTGTTTCTTCACCCCACGTTAAGAGTGAGTTTAGGGTGTTGTTGGTTCCGTTTGATGAAAAGTTAATTTGTTGAAAATCTAAACTGTCATTAATTTTTAAAAATTCAATGTCATATTGTGCAAAAATACGCCCATCCTTCACATCGTGAATAAGAGTCACATCATGCAATTCTACCTCATTATATTTCACCATATCCGAAGTGAAATTAAGGTCAAAGAAGTTCGATTCACCATTGTATTTACCCCCGATAACTGAATTTGGAGCCAATGAAAATCCAGGTAGGATGACATCAAAAATGGGTTGTGTTTTTTTGATTAAAATCTCATAACCAAAATCTTCGTGAATAGGAACTAGTTCTTCACGAGACAAATTAAGGAATGAAGGGAATATAGTAGCAAACTGATTTCTAAACGATTGAAAAAAGTCGGAGAAATTCAATTTTCCTATTACGGTAGCGTCAAAGATGGATGAATTAATTTTCATGGTATCAGAGGTAGGTGTTCTTCTGGTTTTCACGATTAAATCCTCCACTTCAAACGATCGTTTTCCTTGTTTGTACTTAATCTCCCGCAGGTCAATAATCCCTTCAAAATCGTCTATTCCAAAACCTTCTAAATGAACTTCTAGCACAGCGGTAAAGGAAGTGCTGTCAATCGAAACAAATTTCAACTGATCTAGCTCTGCCTTAGAAATAGTTACCAAAAAATCCATTTTTTGAACACGCCCGAACTCAACCGATCCATCGTATTGCAACACAAGGTTTTTATCTTGAACCAACACTGATCCATCAAACTTGTTGTCTTTTAATGTTCCCGACTTAATGGAAATATTTTCATAAACATAGTTCAAGAAATCGAAGCGTCTTACTTCTCCTTCAATAGCTGTGAGTTCGAATGTTTCTGCTGTCAATCCTTTACCCGACAAGAAAAAATCACCTTGTAACTTACCAAAGTCTTTGCGGTTGATAAATTTGGCGAGATCAAATGACACAATCCGCACATCATATTCACTGTAAGCAGAACGATTGAAGTAGTACATATCCTCCGCATTGTGATAGGTAAATTGAACACCATAAGGCAATTGAACCGTTCCCACATCCGCGCGTGCTTCTTTTAATGCGACTGTGAAATCATCTTTTACACCAAACAATCGAAACTCATCAATTTGAACCAATCCAAGGCTGTTTAGCTGAGGTGTCATAGTGACATAGCGTTTTTGTCCCTCTTTATCAGGTAGCCTAAATGCACGTAAATCGCTTGTCGATGTTTGAAAATAATCAATTTTTTCATCGATGATTTCATAATCTAAATTTCTGAAATCGGGTAACTTAACATCTCCTTTTATAATCGTTTCTTGACCTGTTTCCAAGTGTAAATTTTGAATGAACAGGTTTTTTATTTTTCTACTCACCTTAGCGTTTAGCCACACCTCTTGATTCATTCCCCATAAGGCAGGTGCAAAATAGGCTACATCTGTCATCGATACGACTGAATTGACTAATTCTGCTCTAAAATCTACACTATCGACAAACTCTTTAAAGTTTGAATAATTACGTGTGTGTAATGTAAAATAAGGTAATTCAGCTTTTGTTTTAGGAGTTTTAATGTGTAAGTTTTTCACATGTAAACTATCTGCCGACACATCTGCTATTCCAGTAAAATTGAGCAATTCAAATCCTGAAACATCTTTTGCTTTTAACGTGTGGATTGTAGCCTTGAGGTGTCCATTTGGATTGGAAAAATGCGTGGCTCTCAGTTTAATATGAGACAGATTGAGGTGAGCGTAATCCACTCCATTTAATATCGCTGGTTTATCGTGAATGTTGTAACTGAAATTCACCCCATCCAACACTACTTCATCAATTGTGATTAATGGCATTTCGGCGGATTGTTTCTTAGGTTTATCCGATTTGAAAAAATCCACTAAATAATGAAAGTTGAATTCTTCTTCACCCTCATATTTTATCAATTTAACAACTCCCTCTCTTAGCGTAATTGATTCGATGTGAATGTTTGAAAAAGAAGGATAAAAATTACCCAAGTCTATTCGCAACGAACCTATACTTGCCAAGGTATCGCGGTGGGAGTCTTCAATGTACAATCCGTCAAAGTAAACACGGTCAAACAAAACGATATCAATTTTATCCACGCGAATTTCTCTATCCAACTTAGAGGACAGATAAGCTGTGACTTGTTTGGCTACAAAAGTTTGAAAAAAAGAAAATCGAATAGAGAATGCGAAAAAAATGAACAAAATAAGACCCCATTCCAGAACTCCTCCAAGAATACGAGCTATTATTTTGATTACTTTTGTCATTAAACTCCAAAGTTAATAAAAAGTGGTCGACAACGATATCATTATTTTAGCAATTGAATCTTCATGTGACGACACCTCTGCTTCTGTCCTCAAAAACAAGACCATTTTATCCAATGTGGTTGCAGGGCAAGATGTACACAAATTATATGGTGGCGTCGTGCCAGAATTAGCGTCACGTGCTCACCAGCAACACATATTACCCGTGGTTGACACTGCAATTAAAAAGGCTGGTATTGAGAAGCGTCAAATCAATGCAGTCGCTTTTACCAAAGGACCTGGCTTATTGGGCTCGCTATTAGTCGGCACATCGTTTGCGAAATCGTTTGCGCTAGGTATGGGTATCCCTTTGATTGATGTTAATCACATGAGGGGACATGTATTGGCTCATTTCATCGAAGACGGATCGGCGACTCCCGAATTCCCCTTTTTATGCTTAACTGTTTCAGGAGGTCACACGCAAATTGTTAAAGTAGATTCTCCCTTAGAAATGGAAATCATTGGGACTACCATTGATGATGCTGCTGGAGAAGCGTTTGATAAGACAGCCAAAATATTGGGATTACCTTATCCAGGCGGTCCACTTATCGATCAGTATGCACAAGAAGGAAATCCATTTGCATATCAATTTTCAAAACCACGCATAGAGGGCTATAATTATAGCTTTAGCGGCCTAAAAACAAGTATTTTATACACCATTCAAAAACTTGAAAAAATGGATTCAATGATAAAAGTAAATCGTCTAAATGACATTTGCGCCTCGGTTCAGCATTCCATTATCGAGATATTGTTTGATAAATTAATTAAGGCAGCGGACGATTATCACATCACACACATAGCCATTGCAGGAGGTGTTTCTGCCAACTCTCTATTACGTAGTGAATTGAAACGAATTGGTGAAAAAAAACAATGGAAGACTTACATCCCCAAGTTTGAATATTGTACCGATAATGCAGCGATGATTGGTATTACGGGATATTTCAACTATATTCATGGAGATTTCGCAGATCAAACTGTAACACCATCCGCTCGAATGAGTTTTTAATTTAGGAATAGCATGACTTCAACACAACAATCTACATCACAGCATAACATTCGTTTTCAAAAAGGGGTGCTATTGATTGGTGTGTTTCTGTTTGTGATTAAGCTCATTGCTTGGTGGATTACCGATTCTGTCGCCGTTTACTCAGATGCACTAGAAAGTATTGTCAATATTGTTGCAGGAAGTATTGCATTATACAGCCTGTATTTGTCTTCACTACCTCGTGATGCCAACCATCCTTATGGGCATGGCAAGGCAGAATTTATCTCCTCAGCAATCGAAGGATCACTTATTATTGTTGCAGCAGTTCTAATTGTCATAAAGGCATTTACCAGTTTAAAAGAAACGTCTGAAGTAACTCACATAGACATTGGTATAATTCTCATTATTGTTGCAGGAAGTACAAACTATGTGATGGGATTCTTAGCTGTAAAAAAAGGAAAAGCCTCAAAATCTCTCGCACTAGAAGCAACGGGAAAACACTTAATATCGGACACTTACACCACTTTAGGTATTGTGGTCGCATTAGTGTTAATCAAATGGACAGGGTTGTTTTGGATTGATGGCATAGTTTCGTTGTTACTTGCTTTTGTAATTGGGATTATGGGGTACCGAATACTAAGGCGCTCAATTGCAGGTGTGATGGATGAAGCTGACAGCGAGTTATTAGAAGAGGTTGTAGCGCACATTAATGCTAGAAGAATTGATGAATGGGTTGATTTACATAACTTGCGTATCATCAAATACGGTCCTGTACTTCACCTTGATTGTCATTTAACTGTTCCTTTCTATTATCACGTGCAAGCAGCACACATTCTGGTAGATGAATTGGAAAAAAGTACCCGCGAAAAGTTTGGTCATTCGGTAGAATTATTTGTTCACTTAGACCCTTGTCAACCTTTTTCTTGCAAGCTGTGTCAGTTAAAAAATTGTCCAGAACGCAAAGAAAAAATGACTTCTATCCTTGAATGGAATATACACAACATCTCTGCCAATAAACAGCACAGATTGTAAATTAGTTAGGCGTTTCTTTTTTAAAGATATCAATAATTGGAACAGCCATAAACGAAGTCACAATACCAAATTGAACCATTGATACCATTACTTCATCTAATTGATATGAACTGAAGTAAATCAATAACACTCCTGTAATTCCGAGAAAATAAATGTAGTTGTATCCATAACGTCTACCTGTCACAATGGTTTTCAATAATTGCCCTAAAATGTAGGCAAAAACCAATGCTGAAACATGATCTTTTACATCTTCTAATATAAAATTGAAAAAAAAGGCATCTGACAATCCTAAGGTGACAACAAGCTGAGCAAATGCTATAATTTGTTTTACTAATTTTTTATTCATTATCTAAATTTAGTGTTAACCATAACCCCAAAATAAGCAAACTTTCGTATTCTGTTGGCTTTTTTCGAATCAATTTCATTAATTTACTGTGATTACAATAAGGTAATCGCCTAAGTCCTTTTTCGATATCTTCCCAATCTACCGCAGTCGGTTCGTCAAATAATGCCTTGATTGAAGACGGGGTTTGAGATGCACTATATCGTTGTCCTAAATTATCCGAATACGCTTTTTCTTTCAACCCATCAGGAACACTTAACACGTACGCAAACAACTCTTTAGACAATGTAGGTAAATCAAGTTCTTGATCTTGCAGGTGGTAAAAAAAGCGCAATCGAGGAAGCTTTATACTCAAAAGGGAAGTATACAATTCCGCTAAGGAAATCCTACCATATAACGGTAACAAATACCCTTGATTTCCATAACCAATATGGTTGTGTAACCATTCAAATACACCGTTTTTGGAAAATGTTTCAAAACTGAATAGGCTTTTAAGTTCCTCATCTCCCCTCTTCAAATGCTCAAATTGGTATAAAAATTCAACATCCCAATATTCTTGAAGCAATTTTTCTTTCCGCCAATTCCCTTGTAACCCTTTCCAATTCCACAGCCCCAACTTATGAATTTGTGCTCTGATGACAGGCGAAAAACTCATCGGCCATTTTTTTTGATTGAGTTCAGGAAGCCATTCAAATACCTCTTTATAGGCAAATAATTCACTGAATCCAAAAAGTGTGTTATCATAGTTAAGTTCAGGCAAAATCGGAAGATCCATTTGTTCAACAAGTGTTCTGAACGATGTAAATTCACTTTGTAAAGGTAAATCAATACGATGTGTTGGAGGCATCAATTCATCAATTGTCGCCATCACTTCTTCCACATTGCGAAATTCAGTCAAATGCCGTTTATCCCATTTAAAATACGTTTCAATCGAAAAATGATCTTCAGAAATAGAAAGAAACTTACCCGCTTCAAGCTGATGTATACCCCGTGCTATTGTTTTGGAAGGTAGAAAAAAGTCAAATCGAAAAAAATCCAATAGCGCTTGTGCATCTATATCTGTTTCTACTTCCTTAGAGCGAATAAGCGTTTTAAAGGATTGAGCAAAAATAGCTTTGTACGCATCGTGGGCATAGTAAATTGGGTAAATGCCAAATGGATCTGTAAATACCGCTATTTCTTCCTTTTTCGCATCCCAAATCACACCGCAAAATCCTCCTTTCAATAACCGAAAGGCTTGAGATTGGTCAGTTTGATAAGTCGCTATGAAATGCTCCAAGTTAAATGCGTCATGAAAAGTCTTATTTCCATTGATAAACAAACTAAAACTTTCATGCTGATAAGAAGCCTCAAACGACTGGATATGAAGCAATTCATTTTCAAAATCATAAGTTGATTCTAGTAATACTTGTTTGCGCTCAAAACGTCCGAATATACTCATGATTCCATAGAATTTGATAAGACTACAAATTTACAACGAATGAAAGAATTAATGGATAAGCCACCCAAAAGTTTTCAATTATTATCGTAATAAACTATTCCGTGGTTTTGGTTGACTCGGCAAGTAGCTGATTCAATTTGTTAAGTTCATATGAGGTCAAATCTCTCCATTTCCCAACAGGGATATCTAATTCGATATTCATAATTCGAGTTCGTTTCAACTTCACCACTTCGTAACCTAAATATTCACACATGCGTCTAATTTGTCTGTTAAGACCTTGTGTTAGAATAATGTTAAATTCAAACCGCCCAATTTGTTCCACCTTACATTTTCGCGTAACGGTATCTAAAATCGGTACGCCGTTACTCATTTTCTGAATAAAGTCGCGTGTAATTGGCTTATCCACTTTAACCAAGTACTCTTTTTCATGATTGTTGCGTGCGCGCAATATTTTATTGACAATATCGCCGTCATTTGTCAATAGAATCAGACCTTCACTTGGTTTGTCCAAACGCCCTATTGGAAAAATACGTTTCGGGTAATTGATGAAATCGATAATGTTATCTTTTTCTACTCGCGTATCCGTAGTACATACAATACCAATAGGTTTGTTAAATGCGAGATAGACAGGTTGTTCTTGCGATTCGTTAATCCGTTTTCCATCTACTCGAACATCGTCCGTCGGCAATACCTTTGTTCCCATTTCAGGGATTTTCCCATTAATGGTCACTCGATTTTCTTCAATCAGCTTGTCGGCTGCTCTTCTTGAACAGAAGCCTGCTTCACTCAGAAATTTGTTTATGCGTACTGCGTTTAAATCGTCCATGAATTTTTAAAATCGTGACAAATTTAAGATTAATAATGGTAGCAGGTAAATCAAACTTATTGAAATATGCGTGAAAGTGGATTAGTTAGTATATTACTATAGATACTTTAGGATGATGTTAATGATTGAATGCGCAATAATAGCCCATAACAACAAAATAACTAATCTGAAATGTATTTCAGTAGTTAAAATGAAAAATGTATCTTTGAGTAAAAGTTTGGTGTAAAGAAGAATTGAAATACATTTAAACTCTTCTCGTTAGCCAAGTACTGGAATCTCGTTAGCCTATCTAATTCATCATCACCTTTACCACGCATTAAAACCTTTGAAATATGAAAAAGAAAAATTTAACTGAAAGCTTTGGAACCTTATCAGAAACCATAAACGGACTCGTAAAACTAGGTTATACACATGACTTTAACATAAAAGGCGAATGTGTTGTATGCGACACAGCTAATATATCGTTGTCACCGGACGATTTTCAAATAGATCAAGTCTATCGCTTTGATGGAGATTCAGATCCTGAATATCAATCAATTCTTTATGCAATTTCCGCGATAAAATATGACGTGAAAGGAACTTTAGTAGATGGTTATGGCCCTTCTTCAGATGAAACGACGACAAAATTAATCGAAAAACTGAGAACTCATCACAAACAGAGTGATACAGAAACACAAAACTCAAACGGAGATCGTATTTTAAATGCACCCTTAGTAGAAATGAATTTGAATGCGTTCATTGAACAGATTAAAAGTGAAACAAATTGGATCAACAGCGACCGAAATTCGGTTATACTTTTTAAATCGGAAACCATGAGAATTGTACTAATCGGACTGCACGAAAAGTCAGAATTGAAACCACATAAGGCAAGCGGAGTAATAAGTGTTCAAGTATTGGAAGGCAAAATAGAGTTTGCAGCAGAACAACAAAACACTCTGTTAGAAAAAGGACAAATGATTGCTTTACAAGAAAATATAACACATAGTGTCAAGGCATTAGCAGAAAGTTTTTTTCTACTCACACTAGCAATAAAGAACAAATAGGTATTGAAAAGGAAAAACGGTTCGAACAGGTTTTTGTAAAACAGTTTCCTAACAAAGAAGCGAATAGGTTGATGGTACAAAACAAAATAATCAAGTCATATTTCGTATGATTCTGTATATTTGATTCAAACATATCAAAATCATGACACGTGCGGAAACTGAAAAACGAATTGCCGAACTTGAAAAAGAGCTGAATCAATTACGTAACACACTAAAAACCGACCTATCCTCCGTCAACGTTCCTGAAGATATTGCTCCCACTTTTTTGGAAGCAGAAAATGTGGTAGACGCGTATTTCAATAAAATGAAACACACTCCCTCTAAAGGAGTAATTGACATTGATGGCGAACGTTATATTCTCGTTCGTGCCGCTGCACTTTCATACGATTTTTTTCACACCATCATCAATTTATATTCAGATAAATCGACCAAAGAAGCATTCTCAGAAGGTCGAAACTTTTTATTTGATATTGCACATGCTATTGGTAAAGAAGATGCCAAGCGATTTCATAGTAAATTGAATTTAAAAGAGCCACTGCAACGCTTATCTGCTGGACCTGTTTACTTTGCTTACACAGGTTGGGCTTTTGTCCATATTTTTCCTGAAAGCAACCCTGTGCCTAATGAGAATTTTTATCTAAAATACGCACATCCATCCTCTTTCGAAGCAGACTCATGGCTTGTAAAAGGCAAACGCTCCCCAGAACCTGTTTGTGTAATGAATGCAGCCTATTCTGCGGCGTGGTGTCAAGAAAGTTTCGGTATACCACTTTCTGCTGTAGAAATTACATGTAAAGCAAAGGGAGACGAATCGTGTACATTTATCATGGCTCCCCCTGACAAAATAAAAGGATATATACGCGATGAAAAATCCAGAAGTGATGCTGATGAAGAAATTCAAGTTCCATTTTTCTTTGAGCGAAAAACAATAGAGGAAAAATTACGCACCAATGAACAGTTATTGAAAGATGCGCAAGAAATGGCGCAATTAGGAAGCTGGTATTTTAATCTCGAAACGGAAGAATTAATCTGGACGGACGAACTTTACAATATATTCGACCTTCCCAATGAACCCAATCCTAATTTGTACCAAGACTATCTCAACCGCTTCACACCAGATGAACTTCCCATACTGAATAACTGTGTTCACGAAGCCATTGCATTTGGAAAAAATTATCAAATGAGACATTCTATTGTAATGGATGATGGAAAACTAAAGTGGCTATCCTGTTCAGGAGTACCTGTAAAAAATCATGATGGAAAAGTAATCGCACTCAAGGGAATTGTTCAAGATATTTCAGAAAAAGTTACCAAAGAAATCGAATTAGATAGTTTTTTCGAAGTATCCATAGACTTGATGTGCATTGCTAATGACCAAGGTTATTTTGTAAAATTAAGTCCATCGTGGTCAAAACTGTTGGGGTATTCATTGGAAGAGCTATATGCACGACCCTTTGTGGATTTTGTTCACCCCGATGATTTAGATAGCACGTATCAAGAAATCAATAATTTGAACGATGGTGGCGTTACGATTAACTTCGAAAACAGGTACCGTTGTAAAAATGGCGAATACGTGACCTTATCGTGGAAATCAACACCTAATAATTCAACGGGGTTAATTTACTGTACCACTCGAGACATCACTGCTCAAAAGAAAAATGAAGCACAACTGCTTACGTCAATTAATGAGAAAGAAACCTTATTAAAAGAAATACATCATCGTGTAAAAAACAATTTGCAGGTAATTTCAAGTCTTTTATCATTACAAGCTAAGATGAATGGTCAAAACGAAAATCTATCTCGCTTATACGAAGACAGTATGAATAGAATCAAGTCCATGTCTGCACTTCATGAATTATTCTATCAATCAATCAATACTGAAGCTATTGATTTCAATGAATATATTCAAAAGCTTGTGGTTGATTTAACAAATTCATTCAGAGGAAAAAACCATGACATCAATCTCAGTTTAGATATTCAAGACATTAAACTCAATATTGATACCGCTGTCCCACTAGGGTTAATTGTGAATGAAATCATTACCAACTCACTAAAACACGCGTTCCACGATATGAAAAATGGTGAAATTTACATCACCATTCACCGCAATCAAAACAATCAATTGTGCTTAAAAATTGGTGACAATGGTATTGGTTTTGAAAGCGATCAAAAGCTAGAACAAATAGAATCTATGGGACTTTCGCTTTTAAAAGATTTAGCAGAGCAATTGGAAGGCGAGATTACAAAATCAACTACGCAACCAGGCACTCATTTTATTCTATATTTTAAAGAACAACACATTGATAAAAAACGTAGTTAACTAAAATTCGATTGAATCACTCAATTTAAACAATTAAACTCCACACTAGAAGTTAATTTTACACGTTACGAAACAAAACTTTATGCTCCAATGTTCCATTAACAGAAGAGAAAGAATTAATTTTGAACATAGATTTACCACATGTCATCAAACGAATACATACATATAAAAGGAGCTCGCGTTCACAATTTAAAAAATGTGGAAGTAAAAATCCCACATGGTAAACTAACCGTAATCACAGGGTTATCAGGCTCTGGAAAATCATCATTAGCTTTTGACACCCTATTCGCCGAAGGACAACGGCGCTATATTGAAAGTTTGTCTGCTTACGCTCGTCAGTTTTTAGGCAAACTAGACAAACCCGATGTAGACTTTATCAAAGGTGTCGCTCCAGCTATCGCGATTGAACAAAAAGTTATTTCAACAAACCCACGTTCAACAGTGGGCACATCAACTGAAATTTACGATTACCTCAAGTTACTTTTTGCCCGTGCAGGAAGAACCTACTCCCCTATTTCAGGTGAAGAGGTAAAAAAGCATAATGTAAAAGATGTCATCAATTACCTATTATCCCTCCCCGAAGGTACTAGGTGTTTGATTTTGGCTCCTTTTTCTACTGAAAAATACGGCGTAAAAAAACAACTTCAACTTTTTAAAGACCAAGGATTTGCACGTGTTTTTGTAAAAAACGAAGTCGTTGAATTGGATGAATTATTGACTCACATTCCTAACACACTAACTGAAACGTATTTAGTAATCGACCGTATTGTGACTCCCGATATAGCAGATGAAGCTAATATCTCACGCATTTCCGACTCCATTCAACTCGCATATTTGGAAGGAAATGGATACATGCAAGTTTATCTTCATGATACACAACAAGTAAAATCTTTTTCATCCGTATTTGAGTTAGATGGCATGATTTTCACTGAACCGTCCGTCCATTTTTTCACCTTTAACAACCCTTATGGCGCATGTAAAACCTGCGAAGGTTATGGCAGTATCATTGGTGTAGATGAAACATTGGTAATTCCTGATAAATCGCTGAGTGTGTATCAAGGCGCTGTTCAACCTTGGCGAGGAGAAACCTTGGGTGAATGGTTACATCATTTTGTATTGGGTGCTGAAAAAGTAGGTTTCCCCATTCATAAACCTATTCAAGATTTAACGGATGAGCAATACGAATTACTTTGGAAAGGAAGTAAACAACTTGAAGGAATTGACGCCTTTTTCAAGTATATCGAAAGCAAAAGTTATAAAATTCAATACCGTGTCTTACTGTCTAGGTATCGCGGAAAAACAAAATGCCCTGATTGTAGAGAAACCCGACTACGAAAAGATGCAAACTATGTCAAAATTGGTGGAAAAAGCATCAGCGACCTTGTGTTAACCCCTATTTCCGAACTCATTCCATTTTTTGACCAATTAACGCTTAACGAACATGACTTACAGTTAACTAGGAGACTCATGCCCGAAATTAAAAATCGACTGGATTTTTTATCGCGTGTTGGACTTGGATATTTAACACTAAATCGTCAAGCAAATTCACTCTCGGGGGGCGAATCACAACGTATCAATTTAGCGACATCATTAGGAAGCAGTTTAGTTGGTTCCATGTACATTTTAGATGAACCTAGCATAGGATTGCATCCTCGAGATACACATCAGCTAATTTCCGTGCTTAAAAACTTACGCGACATCGGAAATACCGTTATTATTGTAGAGCATGAGGAAGAAATTATGAAAGCCGCAGATGAGATCATTGACATGGGACCTGAAGCTGGAATAAATGGTGGAGAAATCGTATTTCAGGGTACGCTAAAGGATCTAGTACATGAAAAAATTAGTCTTACAGCTCAATATTTAAACCATGTGCTCGAAATCCCTGTTCCGCAAAGCCGACGTAAATCCAACCAAAGCATCACCGTTTTAGGAGCTCGTGAAAATAACCTCAAAAACATCGATGTAAAATTCCCCCTAAATCAATTGGTTTGTGTAACAGGTGTAAGTGGCTCAGGAAAATCCACTTTAGTTAAAAAAATAGTCTATCCATCCATTAAAAAACACCTTGGAATATACGGAGATAAAATTGGAGATTGCAAAGGAATTACGGGAGATTTAAAGGCCATTTCACACATCGAATTGATTGATCAAAATCCAATAGGAAAATCCTCTCGTAGTAATCCAGTTACCTATTTAAAAGCCTTTGATGACATTCGAGACATTTTCTCCAAACAACACATTTCCAAAATCAGAAATTACAAACCTGGTTTTTTCTCATTTAACGTGCCTGGAGGGCGCTGTGAAATGTGCGAAGGCGAAGGATTAGTTACCATTTCCATGCAGTTTATGGCTGACGTACATCTTGTCTGCGAATCGTGTAAGGGGAAACGGTATAAAACAGAAACACTGGATGTAGTGTACCGTGGAAAACACATTGCGGATATTTTAGAAATGAATGTCGATGAAGCTATAACCTTTTTTCAAGATGGAAAATCCAAATCTGACGAAAAAATTATAGCAAAACTACTTCCGCTTCAACGCGTTGGATTAGGTTATGTCAAACTTGGGCAATCTTCTTCTACACTTAGTGGTGGAGAAGCTCAACGAATAAAATTAGCTTCATTCTTAGTAAAAGGACATACCACTCAAAAAACACTTTTTCTTTTTGACGAACCCACTACAGGTTTGCATTTTCACGATATCGCAAAACTAATTATTGCATTCGATGAACTAATCGCATTAGGTCATTCAATTATTGTGATTGAACATAATATGGAGGTTATCAAATGCGCTGATCACATCATTGACATAGGTCCTGAAGGTGGAAACGCAGGCGGACAAATTGTATTTGAAGGATCCCCTGAAGAATTAGTTAAGTCAACTGTTTCTTACACTGGGAAATTTTTAGGGGAAATGAGAAATCAGAATTGAGCAAGAGAGGGGGAGCAAGAGGGAGGAGCAAGAGGGAGGAGCGAGTTAGATTAGATTATGAATCCCTGCGCTTGCTCAAAACTCAAAACTCTTGCTCAAAACTCAACTCTCTTGCTCAAAACTCAAAACTGACAATCTCACGAATAATTTGCAACAAAAAAATAGTTCAATCCATAATAATTGATTAGTTTTACCGCTTAATTTTGCGCCAATGCAGAAGGAAGAATTACAAGATACAGTTCACAATATTTTCTCTGCTTACCTAGAGAAAAACGGGCATCGAAAGACTCCCGAGCGATTTGCTATACTTTCTGAAATATACAATTACGATGGCCACTTTGACATCGAAACATTGTACATTGAAATGAAAAATCAAAATTATCGTGTGAGCAGAGCTACACTTTACAATACCATCGATTTGTTATTGGCTTGTAATTTGGTTCGAAAGCATCAATTTGGTAAAAACATTGCACAATTTGAAAAATCTCATGGTTCAAAACAGCATGACCACATGATCTGCACTGATACTGGAGAAGTAATAGAATTTTGCGACCCACGTATTCAAACGATCAAACAAACTGTAGAAGAACTTTTTGGTGTAACAATACAACACCACTCATTGTATTTCTACGGTATTAAAAAAGACCAATCCAAGTCTACAAAATCATGATCGAACAACCAATTATAACCAGACACAATGATGTCTATATCTACGCTATTTCAGGTAAAATACTTGAAAACACAGATAGCAACCCTATCATGGATTCAGTAGATGAAAATCTTGAAAATGGAGCTAAATTTGTATTTGACCTTTCCAACTTAAATACAATGAATAGTTCGGGGATAAATTTGTTTTTAAAAATCTTTACTAAGATAAGAAATACTGGTGGAGAACTATACCTTTGTTCGATTCCTAAACACATTGAACAACTGTTAGTAATCACCAAATTAAATTCAATATTCACTATTAGCCAGGATGTAGATTCTGCGCTATCTAAATTTAAAACACAAGACGCATGAAAGTAGACGTTTTGTTAGGTCTTCAATGGGGAGACGAAGGAAAAGGTAAGATTGTAGATGTCCTTACCCCAAAGTATGATATCATTGCACGTTTTCAAGGCGGACCAAATGCTGGTCACACACTTGAATTCGAAGGCATTAAACACGTGCTTCACACTATACCTTCTGGTATATTTAGAGAAAATGTGCTAAACCTAGTTGGTAATGGCGTGGTGATTGATCCTGTTATTTTTCAGAAAGAACTTGAAAAGTTAGCTCCTTTTAACATTGACATCAAAAATAGGTTGTTAATTTCTAAGAAAGCGCATTTAATTCTACCCACACACCGATTGTTGGATGCGGCATCTGAAGCAGCAAAAGGCAAGAAGAAAATTGGGTCGACACTCAAAGGTATCGGTCCAACATACATGGACAAAACAGGTCGTAATGGATTGCGTGTTGGCGATATTTTTCTACCAAATTTTAAAGAAAAATACAACACACTTGTTGAAAAGCACGAAGGAATTCTAAAACATCATGAAGGTTTTGAATACAATCTTCCTGAATTGGAAAAAGATTGGTTCCACGCCATTGAAATTATCCGCAACCTTACATGTGTAGATAGCGAAACATTTATCAACAATAGCTTACGTGAAGATAGATCTATTCTTGCAGAAGGAGCTCAAGGCACATTGTTGGACATTGACTTCGGTACATATCCTTATGTGACATCATCCAATACCATTTCTGCAGGAACATGTACTGGATTAGGTGTAGCACCTAACCGAATTGGAAATATCTACGGTATTTTCAAAGCGTACTGTACACGTGTTGGATCTGGCCCTTTCCCTACTGAACTTCACGATGAAGATGGTGAAAAAATTCGAGCAGAGGGTCGTGAATTTGGTGCAACTACAGGTAGGCCAAGAAGATGTGGTTGGATTGACTTACCTGCGTTACGCTATGCAATAATGATTAATGGTGTCACTGAACTTATTATGATGAAAGCGGATGTACTTAGTATATTCGAAAAAATCAAGGTTTGTACACATTATATCATGGATGGCAAGAAAATTGATTACTTACCGTTTGATATTGATAGTATCGAAGTAAAACCGGTTTACGAAGAAGTGCCTGGTTGGAATTGCGACCTTACTCAATTAACACACATGAAGGACGCCCCAAAAGAACTGAAAGACTATGTGGCATATCTTGAAGCACATTTGGAAGTTCCAATCACAATCATCAGCGTAGGACCAGATCGTGCGCAAACATTGGATTATAAAGTAAGAAATTGATTAGCTCGACTCACATATTTTATAAAATTGCGCTTCTTTTAGGCGCAATTTTTTTTCTTACACCTGTTGTGAGTCAAAACCTCGTTGAATTATTACCTGGTTCTGAAAAACTGTATATCAATAAGACAGAAGGATATCAAAAATTGGTGGGGAATGTGCGCTTTAAGTATCAAGGACATCTCATGTACTGCGACTCTGCCTTATTTTATGACGAAAAAGGAGAACTCTACGCATATAGCCGTGTGCATATCAACAAACAAGATACGCTGAACTTATTTTGTGATTCTCTTTTTTACAACACTTCAACCAAACTAGCAAAACTATGGGGTAATGTGCGGGTTAGGGATCGTGAATACAAATTAGTAACCGACACACTTGATTATAACGCAAAAGAAGGCGTAGCTATCTATCGACATGGCGGAATCATTACACACATCAAACGAAATGACAAGCTTACTTCCCAAATAGGCTACTACTACCCCAATTCTAAAAATTTCTTTTTCAAACAGGATGTGGTATATGACGACGACAAATACCATATTCTAACTGACACCATGAAATTCAACAGTGTCAAAGAAGATTTATTCTTCTATGGCAGCACACACATTTTTCAAAAAGAAGACACTACCAACATTTATTGTCAAAAAGGGTTTTTCAACCTCAAACACAATATTGGCGAATTTATTGATGAAGCAAAAATTCTCAAACCTAGACAATCCATATTAGCCGACACTCTTCGCTTTAATTCCATAACAGAAATTTCAATTGGAATTAGCAATGTCATTGTAAGGGATTCGAGCGAAAATGTAGAATTTCGAGGCGAATATATTCACACAGATGGTATCAAACGAACGAAACTCATAACCGATTGTGCCTATGCCATATACTTTCAGGAAGACGATACGACCTATGTCAATGCTGATACACTGTTTGCCATCAACGACACATTGGATGAGTTGGAATTTATGCGGGCTCATTTTAAAGTCAAAATTTTTTCGACAAAATACCAAGCTGTTTGCGATTCGATGACCTACACCAATGCGGATTCTTTAATGCGTTTGTATCGAGAACCAATTTTATGGAATCAAAACAACCAGCTTACCGGTGAGTTTATGACCATTAAACGCGAAAACCAAGACATAAAACACACTCAAATCATTGGTAAAGCACTCTCTGTCTCCGAACTTGATTCAGGGATGTATTACAACCAACTCTCAGGTCGTGTCATGGATGGTTATTTCAAAAAGGGAGAATTATACCTTCTTCATGTTCAAGGAAATGCGAAAACAATTTTTTATCCTGAAGATGAATCCGAAAACGACACCTCCGTAGTTGTGACGCGAAGCGGTATGAATCGACTTGTAAGCAGTGAATTAAAACTTTATCTTGACAGTGGAGAAGTTGTAGGCTTAACAAATTTGGACGAGCCCGACGGCGTGTTTTATGGTATGGAAAAAATTCCTGAAAAAGAAAAATTGACAGAGAATTTCGTGTGGCACAAAGACAAAAGACCAATTCGCCCCGAAGACATCCATTTTGATTATGTTCCACTACCTCCAACAATAGAGGATTCTGTAGAAGTTACCATGCTTCCCGAACTAATATACCTCGAAAAATCCATGCAACTCTTAACCGAAATGAATACAACAACAATACTAACTCCTGCTGAAATATACCTTCAACTCGTTATTCAAAAAATGACCTCTAATCAATTGATTGAAGAACAATTAAATGAAACCCCTTCAAGCAAATCAAAACGAAAAGACAAGAAAAAGTAAGGTTAACTATTAACCTTATCATAATTGAATTATAGACACTAACGCTTCTGAATATTTATTAGCTGAATCCACCACAGCGTTAAGCCATGATTTAATCGGTTAAATCCAGCACTATTTTGAGGTAAAATTCGTAAATGATAACCAAACTGAATCGTTGTATAATTACGTGTAACTCCAATCAACCCAAATACACGATGCTGATCAAAAAAAGGTAAATCTGTCTGTTTCCCTACATTGAACAATGTTTCATTCAACAGGTTAAAATGAAGCTGAGTTTCTGGATTAAGTTCAATTAACCTAAAACGAAAATTATGCATCAAACGAAGTCGGCTGTAAAACAGGTAATCGTCATTCAACACGGTAAGATCTTCTATACGATTTCGAAATCTTCCATCGTATCTAAATCGAAGACGATAAGTTACCTTTCGGAATAAGTTGAATTCACACTCAATCTGCCCCCAAGGACGGTGTTCATTTCGAATTAATTTAGAAGAAAAACTTGTTGCTGTGGGTACCCAAGCGTATCCCCCTGTAATCGAAAGCCGTTCTGTGAAATGATACGTCAATCCATGTCGAGTGGCAAAAAAAGCCTGCGGAACAAAATGAGCATCATTCCAAATAGACAACCGTTTGCTAAAGCGAATTGGCGCAATGATACCTCCCCATAGTTCAAAATCATGTTGCGTCTGTGCTATGGTAGTCTTTGCAGAAAAACACACCCCCAATCCAACTAACATTCCAACAAGATACCTTACCATGCGTCAAATATACAACCTATCTGATTCTACAAAATTGATTTTTGTTAGCTTTTGGATAAAGGTCGCGAATATACCCTTCCCACATACCGCAAATCCTCGATCGAAATAATGTGTTGACGAAATACATTTTCGTGAGGAACAAACATGAAATAGATTTCAATTTTATCATCCATTAATGAATCAGTTAATTGCTTATTCTTAATGATAATTCGATCCGACACATAATCCAGGTATTCGATGGGTGTATTTAATTGGAATACATACCAATTTGGATTACCCCCAACCTTGATTTTCCGAACGCAAACACCTGAAACTGGGAGTTTATTCCCCACATACATATTGGATTTTGGTGCAAACAAACGCAGTGACAAACCAGTTAAATCTTTACCTTCAGGCAATGATTCAACGCTATCATAACCGTGATGACTGATGAAACGCAAGAACCGTTTGACACCAGAAAACCTAAACCTGTGTGCAAATGAAATTCTGCGCCACACCCCTTTTTCCAGTGAAAAATTATCCAATTCTGAAGAAATAAACAAACAGAATGCCCCCACGTAAACAGCACTACTGTAAAATCGTGTTTGAGCATATTCTACACCTATTTCATAACTGATTAAGATAAACTCTAGCATCAATACAGCTAGCATTGAAAGCGTCAATATATCTTGTTGAAAATCAATTCTGAATTTTTGATTTCCTGCAAAATAAGGAGAATGATTCATGGCATTGTTCTTAAAGAAAAACCATACGCTTAACGAACCAATAAAAAACAATACCGTAATCAACTGATATCCTTTCGCAGCTGGACTGATTAGCCAATAATCATAAAAACCATGTGCTAACATTGCTACTATAAATCCGATTACAATCACCAGCCATTTCCAAGGTGAATTTTTACTCATTCTAAATCGCGCAATGATAAATGCATAAGCTATAATCGTTGCATCAAACATATGCCCTACCGTTGACATAATCGAACGCACTACGATGTTGTGGTAATTTTCTAAGTACATCAAATTTTCTACAAAGGCAAAACCCAATGCGGCTACGGATGCGTAAAGAATGTAATCAAATGGTTCTTTTAACTTACGCGTAACAATTCCAAAAATCAACCAAGGAATGAGCTTTACAAGTTCTTCACTTCCCCCAATCACAATCGTACAATATAAAAAATCATCCAACGAATTTCCTGTGATTTGCCAATTAGCAATAAGATCAGCGTAATCGTACAACGGAAAACACGCAAAGGTAAATAACGCACCAAGCAAAAATACAATTATGATATCACGCCATCTTTCTCTTCTGTATACATCCATTAATCTCAGAAAAACAACCCAAATGAACGACACTAAAAAAGCAGCTATAAACGTCAAAAATCCAACATTCGCTAATCTCGAACTCAACAGATTCCTAAAATACAAATCCCAGTTACCATGTAAAAAATGATAATCATTTTGAATCGAATAAGGTAAATACTTGCTTTTAGAATAATCCAGCATAAACTGTTGCAATGAATCCGAATTCGATTCCTTATAAAGCTGATAAATCATGATGTTATTAAGGTCAAAAGTAGGATTAACACTAGATTCTAACAATAAAAAATGTGCGACCTTTTCGATATTCTGATTTTGAAGATGATATATCGCTTTCATGAAATTGATGTAAGGCAATGTGTCCGAATGTGAATTCATAAATGCAATATTCATCTCGAGCCCTTTACAGTAATACTCCGCATACTCAAACGCTAATTGATGCTCAAAAGTTTGGGTATATTCGTAAAACGAAGATAATTTGTAACACTCAGAATCTGGATTAATTCTAGAAAACTCATGTATATATTCAATGTGTTTTCGAAAATCGGTAGAATCTCGTTGCGAAATATTTTTCAATCCACTTAAATACAATCTATTATCCTTGTACTTACCTCCTATGTACACCGCTTGTTCTGGTGTATCAATATCACGTGAGGTAAAAAACAGATTCATCACCACTAATGGAATCAAGGTGATTGCAAACGAGATAAATAGTAACTTGTGATGTTTTAGTCGGTCAGTAGATGGTGTGCTTAATACCGCTCGAATTCGCTTACGGTACACCACACTTAGCAGTAAAGCCGTTACGATTAATGTCAAATAAAGTGGTGAATTCATTTTACAAGTATGCAAAAAAATGTTGAATTTGTATTCGAATCCCCCAAAATAAGCTACAACACTACTCCATGAAAATCAAACGTTAAAGCTTTGTAAGCATTGGAATAATCCCCATTTTCATCACGCAAAATAATTTTTTCAACTGACGACTCCATGTGTGTTTTCGCAAACATCGTAATCGTTCGATTCCAATAATTTGCTTTACTGAATACCTGAAGCTGTTTATAGACATGCAAATGAGGGTTTAGATTCACGTATTTATTCATCGTCTCAGTTGGTAATATAATGACAAACATTCCCTCATCTGTTAAAAATTCCGCAGCACGCTTAAACAATTCATCTAGTGGGAGGTTTGTGGAATGTCTAGCTGTATCTCGATTAGCCACCCCAGACTGAAAAGCATTTTCAAAAAATGGTGGATTTGTCACAATTAAATCAAATCGCTTAGTGGTAGAAAAGTTTAAAAAATCATGATGCACAGCGTGACAATTTTTCCCAATTTCGTTATCATTAAAATTTGATTGCGCTTGTACAACAGCTTCATCATCTATCTCTAACGCTGTAACGGTTGCATCAGGATAACGTTGCGCCATCATCAATGCCAACACACCTGTTCCTGTACCGATATCCAGAATTGAAGTTGGAGTAAACGGTGTTTGAATCCACGCTCCCATCACCATCGAATCAGTACCTATTTTCATGGCACATTGAGACTGATTTACTGAAAAATGCTTAAACTGGAAAACGGACATTAGCTGTCTTTATCGTCAACAGATGGATTTAGATACACGTCTACAAGTCCTTCGGGTGAATGAAAATGAAGGGATTTATTTGTCCGGTCAACCTTTGTAACTGTATCTTTTAAAAGTGGAACCAATATTTCGGTTCCATTGTGATCAATTTGAATCAACGGATTGGCTGAGAAATCGAGAATAGACTGTACCACACCTATTTCACCGTGAATTTCGTCTATTGCCTTAAAACCTTCTACTTCGTGATCGTAAAAAGAAGTCCCTGAAAGTTCAGGTAGAAATGAAAGCGGTAAATACAATTCTTTTTTCACTATCGCTTTCGCATCTTCCTCGGTATCTACACCTTCAAATTTTACACGTGCAAAATTCTTTTGTTGAATTCGAATTGATTCAATAAAAAATGGGGTCAGTTGTCCGTGGATATCCACAAAAACCGACCCCAATTCTTCGTATTCGAAAGGATTTGTTACATCTAAATATATGGCTACTTCACCTTTAAAACCGTGAAGCTTTGCAATAGTACCTAATAAATAACACTCCTCTTTAGTCATGTTAAAAGAGCTTACTCAGCTGCTTTTGTTTCTTCTTCACCTTCAGCTGCAGGAGCTTCTTCCGTTGCTTCAGCCACAGGAGCTTCTTCCACTACTTCAGGAGCAGTTTCTTCAGCCACTGCTTCAGTTGTTTCTGTTTCTGCTACAACTTCTTCAGTTGCTTCAACTGCAGGAGCTTCTTCTACTACTGGCTCTGGTGTATTCTTCGCTTCGATAGCTTTAGCACGCACTGCGTTTACTTCTGCTTCAGCTGCAAGACGTTTAGCTAATGCATCTTGTTCAGCCTTAGAAAGGTTATCTTTCTTCGCTGCAACTTTTGCATCTTGATTAGCTTGCCATTCGTTGAATTTTGTTTCAACTTGCGCTTCTGTCAATGCACCTTTTTGCATTCCTTTTACCAAGTGATTTTTGTACATCACTCCTTTGTAAGAAAGGATTGCACGAGCAGTGTCTGTTAATTCAGCACCCGTTTGAACCCATTTTAATGCGCTTTCGAAATTGATATCGATAGTTGCTGGGTTTGTGTTTGGATTATAAGTACCGATTTTCTCGATAAACTTACCATCTCTTTTTGATCGTGAATCCGCGATTACGATGTGGTAGAAAGGCTTACGCTTCTTACCGTGTCTTTGCAATCTAATTTTTGTTGCCATACTGTTTATTGGTTGGAGTACGAAACTCCGGTTAATAATAAATTAATTTAAGGGTGCAAAGATAGTGAATCTTTTGGAATTAGCAAACTGTTCAAGGTTTCTTTTTAGTATCGTTTAAAGACAATTTACTCATAGGCATAATAATCTATAAAACCATACTACTTTATAATTACCGGAACAATATAGTTCTGTTTGAATCTTGTTTGACAAAAGTCTGGGTTATCATAATCAGTGAAATAGTATAATACCACAACAAAAACAACCTACCCCATCATCCCTCGGACGATTTCTTCTAACCCATCCACAAAACGTGGGTGATCGTTCGAACTTGGAACAAGTTGCACTTTTTCGCCGCCATGTGCTACAAAAATCTCTTGGTATTCTTCACCTATCTCGATAAGTGTTTCTAAGCAATCTGCTACAAAAGCGGGACTAAATACTAATATTTTTTTTGCCCCTTTTTTAGCCCATTCTTCCACAACCTCATCCGAGAAAGGGGTTAACCATTTTTTATCCAATCGCGACTGAAAACAAACGGTATAATTCTCTTCGCTGATACCTAATTTACCTGCAATCAATCGTGTCGTTGCATAACTGGTTGCTTTGTAGCAAAATTTGTTATGGTCGTTTACCTCTACTTCACACGGTTGATCTGCGCACAAATCCGTTCCTTCATACACTTTGTCTACTTGACGTTCTGGAAGTCCGTGATAAGAAAATAACACATGATCGTATTCTTCTAAATTGAAAGCTTTCGCCCGATCTACTATTGAGTCAATGTAGCCTTCGTTATCCCAAAATTGGCTCACCACTTTGATTTCTGGAATAACCCACCATTTGCGAATAATATTCATCGCTTTTTCTATCGCAGAACCACTTGACGCACTCGCATATTGAGGAAATAGTGGTACGATAACAATACGGTCGTAATTTGCTAAACGCATACGCTCTAACACGACATCCATGGACGGGTTTTGGTAACGCATAGCCAATTCAACTGTAACATTCTCGCCTTCAAAACGCTTTTCGAGTGCCATTTTAACATTTTCTGTATGCGTCACTAAGGGCGATATCCCGTTACCTAATTCCCAGAGTTCTTTATAAATTTTAGCAGATTTAGGTGCACGAAACGGAACAATAATCCCATTCACCAATAATTTTCTTGGCAACCAAGGAATGTCAATTACACGAGGGTCATTTAAAAATTCGCTCAAATAACGACGCACATCACTAACCTTGGGACTATCTGGTGTTCCCAACTGAATTAAAAGCACTCCAGTTTTTTTCATAGGGCAAAAATACTAAGGAATCAGTTAGCCTTTTTAAATTTAACGGGCTAAATTTTTAAAAAACGACCTAAATCAAACGATTCTAATGAAATCTGATAAGAAAACAACAATCGAACTCCTATGTTATTAAAACGTATCTTTCGTTTTTTCCATCATGTTTGCTAAGAATTCACGCGCTCTAAATAATTGCGCTTTTACTGTACCTAGCGGGAGATCTAGCTCTTCAGCGATTTCCTCATACGACAACTCATCAAAATATCTTTTTTCTACCAATACACGGTAGCGAGGTTTTAGCTTTTCAACGAGTAAACGCATCATCTTCACTTTCTGATTTTTGATAGCCTCTTCTTCTGGATCTAGGTCTTCTGTGCGAATTTGCATACCTGTATACTCGCCATCTTCGGACTCGAAAGTCGTATCCATAGACGTCATTTGAAGACGTTTTTTGCGAATAAAGTCAATACAATTGTTAGACGCTATTTTAAAAAGCCATGTGCTGAATGCAAAATCGGGTGAATATTGGTTAATACGATGAAAGGCTTTTCCAAAAGCTTCAATAGTGAGGTCTTCGGCATCGTCTGTATTTCGAACCATTTTATTTACCATAAAATAAATCGAATCACGGTATTTACCCATTAATTCAGCAAACGCTGCTTGATCGCCTTCTTGTGCTAGATATACAAGTTCTAAATCTTTTTTACCCTTATCGGTCAAGTGGTTACCTACTTCCATTGTTGTTTATTCTTATCACTAGAGTAATATATAAAAGGAAGTATTGTCATGTGCACTAATTCCATAACCGGGAACCAAAGTGCGGCAGATTTTTCACCAATTTTAGAAAGATTAATTGCATTAACTAACCATTTCAAAAAGAAAAATCCTACAAAAATGACACTACTCCACAACCAATACTCCTCACTAAAAACCAAAGTAACAAAAGTTAACAACGTCATCCACATTGTTAATGGATATGTTCCTAACAACACTTTATGGAAAACTTTGTATGTTGGCGCAGTAGTAAAGTGTCGTTGCTTTTGCTCTACCCACTTTGAGAAGGTTTCTTTGGCATCTGAATAACAAACTGACTCTTTCGCAAATTGTATGGTATAATTTCGCTTTCGTGCCGCGTCTCGAACAAATAAATCATCGTCACCAGACTGAATAGCATAATGACTTTTAAATCCATGTACACTATCAAACAATGATTTTGTATACCCCATATTTCTCCCCACACCCATGTAAGGAAAACCAGCACAAGCGTACGAAAAATAATTGACCGCTATTTGCGCAGTATCAAACCGAATTAAAAAGTTTAGAAATCCTTTCGTTTTTCGATAAGGTCCATAGCCCAGTACCAATTGTTTTTTTTCTGAAAATTTTCCAGCCATTAGTTTAAGCCAATCGGAACTAATAGGTTGACAATCGGCATCGGTAAAAATAAAATGTGCGTATTTGGCTCCTTTAACACCCATTGTAATCGGTAGTTTTTTGCCATTTCTCAAGTGTGTATTTCGCTCTATATCGATTACTTTGAGATTCGGGTATTGTTTTTGGTAAGCTTGTAAAATATGTTTTGAATCGTCAACGGATTGGTGATTCACCACGATAACTTCAAATTCGGGATAATTTTGACCCAATATTTTAGGTAAGTTTTGGTACAAATTATCTTCTTCATTTCGAGCTGCAATAATGACCGAAACAGGTACCAAAGACTCCTCCAAACGTTGATTGTGCTTAGCGCTATAAAAAACAAAACGAAGGTATATCAAACAGATATACGTTAGTTGAATACCTACAGCGACAAGGAAGGTCATGAAAACAATGCTGATAGGCGACCAATCAATATTTGGAAAAGAAAAATCCATATTCTGTTGCTAGTTTACTACAAAGATGTCACACTTGTTGGAATACCGTTATCTTTGTCACACGTTTTTTTCAACATATTTATGCACTTTTCATTAATAGCAACAGATTCAGGCTCTAAAGCACGAGCAGGTGAACTACATACAGACCATGGAGTAATTGAAACTCCTATATTTATGCCTGTTGGTACTGCGGGCACGGTAAAAGGTGTGCATCAGCATGAATTAGCTGATGACATTAACGCACAAATCATTTTGGGCAACACTTACCATCTCTTTCTTAGACCAGGCTTGGAAGTTATCGAAGCAGCAGGTGGCTTACACAAATTCAATGGGTGGAACAAACCGTTACTTACTGATAGCGGAGGATATCAAGTATATTCATTAGCTAACTCACGTAAAATTACCGAAGAAGGTGTTAAGTTTCAGTCTCACATTGATGGAAGTTATCATTTTTTTACTCCTGAACGAGCAATAGATATACAGCGCACCATTGGTGCAGACATCATTATGGCATTTGACGAGTGTACTCCCTACCCTTGTGATTACAGGTATGCCAAAAGATCAATGCACATGACTCACCGATGGTTAAAAAGATGTATGGATAGGATGGCTGAAACCACATCGAAATATGGTTATGAACAGGCTTTATTCCCAATCGTGCAAGGAAGTGTCTACAAAGATTTGCGTAAAGAATCAGCAGAAGCAATCAGTGCGGCAAACGCTTTTGGAAATGCCATTGGTGGATTATCTGTTGGTGAACCGGATGAAGATTTGTACGAAATGACCGATATCGTCTGTGATATTTTACCTGCTGAAAAACCACGTTATTTGATGGGAGTAGGAACTCCTGTAAATCTCTTAGAGTGTATTGCACTAGGTGTTGATATGTTTGATTGTGTGATGCCTTCTCGAAATGCACGACATGGGATGTTGTTTACACGTAATGGCATTATCAATATCAAAAATAAAAAATGGTACAATGATTTTTCTCCTGTGGATGAGTCTGGTACGTCGTATGTGGATCAAGCTTACACCAAAGCTTATCTGCGCCATTTGATTATTGCAAAAGAAAATCTAGGAATACAAATAGCGACAATTCACAATTTGGCATTCTATCTTACGTTAATGAAAGAAGCGCGACAACATATATTAGCGGGAGATTTTACACAATGGAAAAATGAAATAGTACCTCAATTATCGCACAGACTGTAATTCATGTTTAAAATTTTAGATCGATATATCATTAAAAAATTCTTAGCCACCTTCTTTTTCATGATGGGCGTCATCATGTTATTGGCTACTATTTTTGATGTATCCGAACGATTACAGGAATTTATTGAAAAAGAGGCTACTGCGAATGCCATTATTTTTGATTATTACGTCAATTTCATATTTTATTATGGAAATATGTTTTCTGCGCTCATCATCTTTATTTCAGTAATTTGGTTCACTTCAAAAATGGCTCAAAACTCGGAAATCATCCCAATGATTTATAGTGGAAAACCTTTCAGACGCATACTCCGCCCCTACATGATTGCCGCCACATTCCTTACGCTTATCTCACTTTTAATGAATCATTTTGTATTACCATCTGCCAATGCGAAACGACTTGAATTTGAGGAAAAATTTTACCGGTTCCGACTAGCTGTGACAAATTATCACGCTGAATTCCCAGGTGGTGAATCGGTTTACTTTAGAGTCTACAACTCGGATTTGGGACACATTCAAGATTTTTACATGGAGAAATGGAGTGAGGATAATAAACTTGAATATTATTTGAATGCCAAGCGTGCAGTACCTAATGTTGGTAAAAGTTGGATTCTCGAAGATTACTTTGTTCGACAAGTAGGTGATTTAAAAGATCATATTGAACATGGTGCTTCCAAAGACACTATTTTTCAATTTGGTTTAGACGAATTTGCACGAAGAGATAACATTGTCGAAACGATGGACTACGATGAAATAAACAGTTTTATTGAACGAGAACGCCAAAAAGGGAACGAGAATGTACCTGCTTTTGAGCTTGTCAAATATCAACGAACCTCCTACCCCTTTGCGTCTTATGTACTCACATTAATAGGAGTAGCGGTATCCAGTCGGAAATCAAGAGGCGGTGTCGGTATTCATATTGCTACCGGACTAGCTTTTGTATTCATGTACATCTTTGCCATGCAGGTTACTTCTGTCGCGGCGATTAACGTTGGTTTTCCTACGCTTCTTGCAGTGTGGATTCCCAATATTATTTTTGGCGTAATCGGACTGGTCATGTATCGTTTGGCTCCAAAATAAGTTAAACAACTACTCTACCTACACCCATTTTTCTGTTTATCGAAATAAAATGTGGCTAAGGAAAAAATAATAGCTACATTTGCGCCGATTTTTAACATACAAAATCAATATCAAATGTCAGGAAAAAGAACATTCACAATGCTTAAGCCCGATGCAATTGAAAACGGGCACATGGGAAAAATAATCGATATGATTATTAACGCTGGTTTTGAAATCAAAGCGATGAAATTAACACGTTTGTCAGAAGAACAAGCAAAAAAATTCTACGAAGTACACGCAGAAAGACCATTTTATGGAGAATTAGTGGAGTACATGACTTCAGGACCTATAGTAGCGGCGATTTTAGAAAAAGATAATGCTGTTGCTGATTTCCGTGCACTAATTGGTGCTACAGATCCAGCAGAGGCTGCAGAAGGGACTATCCGTAAATATTATGCTGAATCAAAAGGACGTAATGCAGTTCACGGATCGGATTCAGATGAGAATGCAGAAATTGAAGGTAAATTTCACTTTGGTGCAACCGAAATTGTTTAACCATACATCTTAAAACAAAAAAAGGAGTGATTTAACACTCCTTTTTTTATACTCTTTCTATTCATTTCGCTACAGATCAACCACCAATTGATTTTTTTCGATCAACTTTCGCATATTAATCAATGCATAACGCATTCTACCCAAAGCTGTATTTATCGAAATATTTTTAGCTTCAGAAATATCTTTGAACGACATATCTTGAAAAATACGCATATACAGTATTTCCTTTTGCGATTCTGGCAGATGTTGCATCACATCCACAATTTGACTTTCGAGCTCATTCTTCGAAATAGACTGCTCAATTGTCAGGTCTTCTTGCGCTAACACACTGAAAATATTAAATTCCTCAGAAGACGATGATGATTCCGAAATCATTCGCACTTTATTTGTTCTTCTAAAGTGATCGACTACGAGATTGTGAGCAATGCGCAATACCCATGGTAAAAACTTACCTTCTTCATTGTAATTGCCTGCTTTCAATGTTTTAATTACTTTAATGAATGTATCTTGAAAGATATCATCAGCTAACTCTCTGTCCTTCACTTTTGATAAGACGTAGTGAAACACGTTTGACTTGTGACGCAATAAAAGAGTCTCAAACGCACTTTCGTTTCCTTGAATATAATTGCTGACAAGAGTTTTGTCGCTTATTTCAGATTTACACATAGTATGCCCAGTTTAACTTAGTTATTTTAAGTGTTTTTTAAGCGTAAATGTGTTCTATAAGCGTCTTTTTTTATGGTTTAACAGACGCTAATATAGTCTTTTTAATACTCAAACCAAAAAAATAATAACTTTTTTTACTGAAGTGGGTTATCTATTGTGTGTGCTGTAGCATGTTACGGATTAAAGGATTAAATTTGAAAATAGTGGAAAACTAAAAAATCGTTTTAAATAAGCTAAAAATAAATTTTACTTACTTCCTCAATTTTATTTTATGGTTCGGAACTACTGATTTTCGTGGAATAGCAGTTGAAATCATCACAGTAACACTTCAAATAAAATAAGTATAAATACCTAATTATAAATCAGTTAAAATACTTATTTTTCAAAAATAATGACTTAAAATTAATTTTATTTAAATTTTAATTTAGAAATTAGTGGCACAATGTTTTATCTTTCAAAGTGTAAATTCAGATAACCTACTATTGGCTGTTTGACCCCTAAATTTAGGCTTCAAAGAAAATACATTCAACGTAAAAGTATTTCTTTAATTAAAAAGATTAATATGTCAGAAGCCGTTATTATTACTCCTGTAAATACGCGAAACTTTACGGTTAAAGGTAAAATCAATTGTGCGTTTAAACCGGAATGCAACGAAGAGTCTTCTTCTAGTGAAATAGAATTTCTTGTCGTTGAAATTTGGTGTAAAACACCACTAAACGTCATTTTTCTTGGTAGAGGAATTACAAATGAAGAAGGTGAATTTTCAATTGTATTTGAAATTAATGGAGCTCCCTCTTATTTAGTCAATGGAAAAATTGAAAATACATTTCTGAAAGTATATTACAAAGGAATATTAATTTCTGGGGCAAACCCTTACGTGAATGACGAATGCTGTGAACCCAATGACTATGTGGAGTCGTGTTATGTAGATAATTATTTTGAATAAAAAATGTGATTATGAGTTTAATATTAAGACAACAAAAAGGGAGTAAACTGACCATTAGTGAAATGGATGGGAATTTGATTTACCTCGATCAAATCGTATCTGGTCTAAATTACACTTTTGTTAAAGGGAAGGGAAGCCCAAGTGAAAATGGAATAGAATTACAAACAGCCTATCATAATGCAAAGCTATTGACTAATTTATCTGAAAATAATATTTTCACAATAATTGTTGCCCCAGGAGTTTATGATTTACCTACTGTAATAGAACTAGATACCCCATTTATCAATATTACATCATTAACAGGAGATAGAGATGTCATTTTGGGAAGATTTGATATTATGGGTGACCCTCTCCAAATCATAGGGGGTGGAGAGGATCCCATAGAAGTTTTAAATACAAGTCCATGCATTGTTATTAAAACCGATTACACTTCAATAAGGGGATTAGTGGGGAAAAAATATGATTCTTCAAACTGGAATATCATACGTTCAGCTATTGATAGTAGCGAAAATTATTATCTCCCCATTAATATTGAGTCAAAACCACCTAATGAATTTGAAGTAGGTGGTCCATATGAAGGTGTTCTAATCAAGAATTGCCAATGTGGTCCTTTTTCATTCGGTTCAACTGATTTTATGAATGGAAGTGTCGATATAGCTGCTAATTTTTCAAAATGTGAAGCTGGTAGTTTTTCGTTCAATGGACATGCTTACGGATTGTACGAATATTGTGTTGCCAAGCATTCTTCTTTTTCAAGTGGTAATTCAAGTTTCAGTTCTGGTAAATATCTAAATTGTATCGGAGAGCGTAATTGCTTTGGAAGTTGGGGATATTCTTATGGCTTTTATAAACAATGTGAGGCTCTTGAAAACTCTTTTGGCGCATTTGGAGAAGTCGGAGGTATATATATAGAATGTTCTGGGGGTGAAAACTCATGGTATGATGGAGATTTGGGTGTATTTGAAGGTCATGCTGAAAGGTGTAGACTATTCGGTTCTGACTTTCCTACTCCATCAATCCATAATTCTGCAATAATATTATGTATAAACGGGATGAATGAAATTATTAACAAATATTACTAAATACACAAGATATGTTTGAGAGATTAATGAAATTAATAAGAAGTGGATTACTAATTGAAGAAGGAAGTCTTAGATTAAACTCAAGTAGTCTAATCATTGATAACAAACCTACAAATAATTTTATTCTTCCATTTGTGGCTAATCACGATATTAGCTCTAATGACTCTTCCTTTGAATTAGAAGTAGAACCATTAAACATTATTTTCAGGGTAGCAAGAACTGGAAGTGCAAACCCTGTATTATCATTAAAAAGTTATTATGGAGGGAATATAGATTTGGATATATTAATTTTATCAAACACAGGTTTTACTGGACTTGATGGAGAAACAATAACCTCTAGTTGGCAAAGCATTCTTGAAAACATTTCAATGAACAGTACCTCCTATAACTTCATCCGAATCCGAAATCGAAATACATTCGAAATTTGGGAAACTAGTGTGTTTTCTAGTGGAAATGGTCAGTTTACAAACATTATATCAAAACAAATTGCATAAATAATGAAAAAGCTAATACTTACAAATAAAAACCAATGGACTGAATTTAAATACGAGAATAATGACTCGCAAGCTTTTATTCAAACAAAAATAAATGATTTGGGGAAATTTTCTTTTTATGAAAATGTAAAAACTCCAAAAACATCTCCCTCTGAAAAAGATTCACTAAGAGCACAACAAGCTTATATTTCTAACATCCCTGAGATTAAAGAACAGGATAACTATCAACTTATTTCAGCAAGTATCTTTTTAACAGAACATTCAGTTAAAGGCATCATCAACTTTCGTTTAAACGGAGTTCATCAACAAATTCGATTTTAAATTATTATAATATGTCAGAAGCCGTTATTATCCCCCCAGTAAATACGCGAAACTTTACGGTTAAAGGTAAAATCAATTGTACGTTTAAACCGGAATGCAACGAAGAATCTTCTTCTAGTGAAATAGAATTTCTTGTCGTTGAAATTTGGTGTAAAACACCACTAAACGTCATTTTTCTTGGTAGAGGAATTACAAATGAAGAAGGTGAATTTTCAATTGTATTTGAAATTAATGGAGCTCCCTCTTATTTAGTCAATGGAAAAATTGAAAATACATTTCTGAAAGTATATTACAAAGGAATATTAATTTCTGGGGCAAACCCTTACGTGAATGACGAATGCTGTGAACCCAATGACTATGTGGAGTCGTGTTATGTAGATAATTATTTCGAATAAAATGTGATTATGAGTTTAATATTAAGACAACAAAAAGGGAGTAAATTGACCATTAGTGAGATGGATGGGAATCTGACTTACCTAGAAGAGTTAGCCATAAATGGAGGAAAGCTAGAGGCTATTGTTGAGGTTAATTCAAGTCAATTGTCTAGCGCTTACACTGAAAATCCTATTGAGTTGCTTCAGTCTCCTCCTGCAGGTAAAGCTCGATTTATAGATGAAGTTAGAGTTGACCGATCGGGAGATGGGGACGGATGGACAGATCAAGTTGAAGCTGTGACATTATCGGGTCGTTTTAATTTACTGGATGCAGGTGTGTTTCACGGGAGTGAAAAAAAGTCTATAATATTAAATCCTGCTTCAAGTAATTCATATCTAGTAGGCGGTTTTACTTTAACAAACTCACCACTAATGTTGGATGTATCTCTAAGTGAACCTACTAATGCAGGAACTATAAACTTTAAATTAACAATTAAGTACAGAATCTTTGATATTGATGAAGATTAATTCTTAAAATATAAAAACATCTTATACGGATTAATTAAGACCTAAAAAAATGACACAAGAAAACTCATCCCGACCACTTAAAGGTTATACCTTAAATGAAGGTCTAACAGACCTTGGTACTCTTCAGCTTGATGTGACTCAATTCGAGTTTGACACTATTGAAGAATTTAATACCAATACTAACAAACAAAATCATCTTGGAAAATTACTTTTCCAAACAAAATATGCAACAGGAGAACCATTACCTGCGGGTTACGAGTATCTTTTAAAGTTTTACTTGCCCAATTCGGATTATTTGGCATTTGAAACTCTAGTTACTTCGGATATGGAAGAATACTTCGAATATGTTATTCCTCTGAATGCGTTTGTCTTAAAAACAGATGGTATTTTCTTAATTAACCTAAAAATCATAGGGCAAGTAGAAAACAGAACTGAAGAAGCATATTTAGAGGTGACTGATGGTACCAATACTTTTTATACATTAATTACCGATTTAGTTGTTTATAGTGGGTTTTTATCTGTGTATGATGCAGAAAAAGATGAATATTACAAATTGGCAGATGATATTGCTATATCAAATGCTGCAATTGAGGCTATTGTAATTGGTCCAAATGCGGCTATTTTGTGTCAAGATGCTTCAACAAATATGTGGGACGTAAAAGGTCCTTTAACATTTAATAAAATTGAGCATCCTGACCAATTAGATAGTTATTCAAATGGCTTTTATACTACAAATGGAAATACAGGAACTATCACGCCAGGGCAATTACAAGGTGATGGCTCTCCCTTTCAAAAATTTTCAGCTTCAGCTCAGAACGTATCTCCCTATTATTTAAAAGTTGAAATTGATATTTTTCAACCAAGAAATCCAATCGTTATTGTGTCAAGAACTTTTGATCGAATTCCGATGGATAGCAATGATGTCAATATCATTACAATTTCAGGATCTCCTGCCGCACCTGCTGATAATTCACCTGATTTAGATGAAATTGAAACAATCAGTGGCACAACATTTTCAACTGCTTTTGTAACTTTTTTAACTACTGAAAACCTAACTACACTTCATTCAATTAGACAAGCTGGTCCTATCGCTTACATTCATGGATTACCTACAGTGGGAATAACCCCAGAAGAGATCGAATTACTTCAATCACACGTTGATTTATATGCAATTAATTCAAATGCATTTGAAAATCAACTACTCATTGATGAGGAATATGGTAATCTTTTCAAAATAGCGAATACGTCTAAAGCGCAATTTTTGGCTGATGTAGTTGATGAAGAATTACCATTACTTCATGCCGCAAAAATTCACGAAGAAATTGTGCAAACACAAAAATTATTAGCAAATGTAATTACTTCATATGCCATCGATTACGGCATGGCAACCCCAGTATTTACTCCCATCACAAGCTCTGATTTTGAAAATGAGGCTTTTGCAAGTTTTATTAACCAATGCGACTGTGATGATTGTAAATCTGCGATAAGTCCATTTGCTTACATGGTTGATTTAATTAAATATGGGGCTGGAACTATTCAAAAAGTGGGTAGTCCCTCCTATTTCCCTGTAAACTATGTCCAATTTTTAAATCTCCTTGAGATATACTTTTTCCAACCATTTGGTTCCCTATCTATGAGTTGTAGTGTTCTGAATGATACATTTTGCAGAGTTCGACTAGTAACAGAGGTTCTCGAAAAATTTGTCGATGCACAAACACTTTCTCAACCTATATTAGATAAACTTGAAGTGGATAGAAACAATTATCTACTCGTAACCTATAAAACTATTCTAAATCAGGCAGGAACTTCATTTCAGGAATTGCGAGATGTAGTAAAAATGCAACCAGAAAATGAAAAGCGTACACTTGCGGAAAGATGGTCTACCAAAATGGGCATTCCTTTAATTGTACCCGGAGAAACAGAGCTGTTAACCGCTGACCGAATTTGGTTAACTTTTGATAATACCGACCCAGATTATGAACTAAATGCAGAAAATTTAGAACTCATCTTTGGCTTCAGAGACACTCTTCGTGATGTGCTTACCAATCCACCTGAGTCATTAATGGCGCAATGGCGTACTGTTCACTTGCGCGATTTGTGGAGAATGCAAGATTATCCTTTTACCGCATATAGTCGTGAGTATGTAGATCCTGAAAATCCAGCTACATTTAAAAGCAACTGGAAACCGATTATTGACCCGGATAATGTCGGCCCTACGGACATGACTTATCACACATCTGAGTTTGCAAGTGAGTTGTGGCGACACAGAAAAGCTGATACAGATGAATTTTTAAAACACTGGATTACAGAAACCGTTTTTCTTTCACGCACCTCAGCCGACATAAACAAGCGAATTTTACGTGTAGCAAACAGAGATATCACGACACATGTGATTGAAGCGGACAAAGTGTATATCAATCATAACCCCGAGCCAACCACCTATCATGTACTGAACAAAACGTTGATTAATTTGGATACGGATGTTATTCTGAGAAAATCGACAATTGTGAATGGAGTTACTGAAGCTGAACCTGCTATGGAACAGCCTGATGGGGACGAGCCTGTAATGCGATATAATAGGGTGCTGAAAGTACTCGAAGACGAAATTGCGATTGAACCTGACGGTGGTGACTTTATTGTTACAATTGATTTTGGAGATAAAGTAATGTTTGAAGATGTGTTTTCGGGAGGACTTTTAAAGCTAGAAAGTGATACATCAGAAGATGTATATACCAACGAGACCCCTGAGCCGACTTTTGGAATTACAGCGATTAATTACACAGAGCCTTCTAAGGTCAGTTTCAAAATTACTCAAGAAGATGAAACATTTTTCGAAGGCAACTTAGAACTGATCTACGAAGTAGAAGTCCCACTATACACCACCGAAATTCCAAACCCAAATTTAATTTGCGAAGAATTGTTTGCAGTGGATGGTTATGATTATTCATTCCTTGATTCAGAGGTAACGAGTTTTGATTACACCGTGTGGGATTTGCCTGATGGTTGGACTGTTGAAACAGGCTATGTCAAGCTCAAGGAACTCAACAGCATTATCCAATCTGGGCAGGCTACGTATGCGGATCGCGAAATTATTACAAACAACCTTCACCTCAATGCGGCTTCTTTTGCGAAGATGATGGAGTTGTTTATGGCGTGTGAGAATTACCTGAATTCGACTTTCACTTTTGAAAGACCGACTACGGAAGCTTTGTATACCTTGACTTCTATTTTCAGAAAAAGTGCCAAATATTCCTTGCAAAGTGTGTGGGTTAATGAGGAAATAACTTACGACCCAGAAGATGACGACAATTTTGCAAACCTGATGCTGAATGGTCAGTATTTTTGGAAATCTCTGAATACACCTGCTTCAGGAGCATGGGATCCGTCCCTACAAACGATTCCCGAGACAGTAGAAGAAATTAACCGCACTCATATCCCGATTATTGACCCAGAGTTATTGCCTTCAACAGAATTATTGAGAAATCCCGAAGCTGAAGCTTACCGCGTTTTGTACTATGACCGTATGAGCGAGCTGGAAACACAATTCAATGCTTATTTGAATAGAGTAATCCCTTTTGAGATACAAGGATTTGAGAAAATCCTAAACCACATCAATACAGATGATTACGATACGAATTATGATATTTCACCTTATGCTAATCTTGATGAGTTGATTGCAGATTTTGAAAGTACCGACCCTTTCAGACAACATGAAGCGGCTGTTGTCTTAAATGAGGCTTTTGGGCTTTCGGCAAGTGATTTTTCTGTTATTCTTCCTATAAAAAGGATGTATGAAAATGAAGACCCTTCATCTGTGCCAGGTGTAGCGGAGCTTAAAAAGGCGGTGAAACTACTCGTTTCAGGTTACAAACACGTACAGTTGTATCCTACAACAAACGGGTGGATTGAAGAAGAAATCACAGGAAGCTTTACAGGAGGCAATGATAAAATGGTAATGTACTACAACGTACGCAAAATGCGTATGGCTGCAGAACGTAGCAGTACATCTGATCGCAACGAGTGGCAACGAACTTTAGCGTTATGGAATCGTACACCTACTATTCACCCAGACATTGTACCTCCAGAGAATATCAACGAATTTATCAGTGGTGAAGCCGTACATGATATTTGGGTTGACCGTAGAGATGAATTAATAACGTTAACGTCTGATTATGAAACGCTATTCAATAGTAGCATTTCGGATGTAGAGGAATTGTTAGAAAATCTGGAATTACTCCTTGCGATGGCTGTTGCTCGCACGGACGATGATACGATTGAGGGGGCAACCTATCTGTATTATTTCAACCATATCCAATACCTCGAAGAATCTGGCGAAGATATTCGTCCGTACTTGAACCAATTAGGGATTTTGATTACCGAGTATCGTGTGTTACGCAAAATTTACGATGTGGTCAAACAAGCGGCAGAAGATGAAGGAAATCCTGATTTACTCGATTCGGAATATGAGGATGTGGTGAATATCTTGGTGCAGATTCATTCGCGCAACATTATGCCTTTTGCTGCAATACAAGAGGAATTTGAAGAAGATGTAATTCTGTGCGGAGACGAGTTTCAGATTTTTAAACCAACGTCATTTGATTTCCCACTTAATCTTGTCAATCCACCGCAAAATTGGCGTGCCCCACACAGTGAAGTAAAAGCATGGAAAGACAAACTGGAAACACGCATTGAACGAGATAGTCGAGTAAGTGATGCATGGGTAGAAACCTTATTAGAGGTGGAAGAAATTACCATGCCTTTAATGCGCGATGCACTGATTCAGGCATTAAGAGAGGAATGTGAATCATTTGATTCTGCTGCAGAGCGATTAGCAAAAACACTTTTCATTGAAACAAAGGATAACTGTTGTGTAAAACACAGTCGCGTATCTTTTGCGATTGAAACCATACAAGGATTAATCTTCTCTTTACAAAATGGCATATATGATGAATACCTGAATGGATTCAGCATGAGTGCTCCCAACTTTAAAAAAGAATGGGAATGGATAGGTTCGTACGCCACTTGGCGTTCAGCAGTTTTCGTGTTTATCTATCCTGAAAACTTACTTTATCCGACATTAAAAAGGGTACAAAGCCCTGCGTTTATGAGTTTGGCGGACACATTGAATAATGCCAATCGTTTTTCCCCAGATGACGCGTGTAAACTGGCAAATAATTTCCAGAAAAAAATAGACGATTTACAAAACTTATCCATTGTTTGTACAGCTAATGCAGACGCTTATTTCTACCGCAGAGATCCTTTTGATTGTTGTGGAGATATGAATGATAATATTAAACGATATACTACATTTTATTTTGCAGAAAGTAAAATTTCAGGAAAATCATATTGGTCTGAAAAGCCTTATTTAACGAGTGGGGAAACAGACCATAGCTTCTGGGAAGAACTCATTCTACCATATGAAGCAAAAATAATTGGTTCCTATGTATTAGCAAGTGAATACAACACCGCTGGTCAAGCTACTGATTTAGCAATATGGTTGTTTTTTACATTCAAAGAAAAAGGTGAACTTAAACTTGCGTACATTAAAAAAGATTTAATGACAGCAGGAAGTCAGTGGGAAGAACAGGAAACATCTGATTTTTCTGATATTTCTCAATTGTCAGTGCCCACAAAATATAATGAAAAAGCGTATGAAGAGCGTTTTGGTGAACTCGTTCTTTTATCTTTAGAACGTGGTAAAATAAAACATTCTTATGAAGACATTCTATTAAGTGACGATGTTTTGGTCTTTAGGTCACTAATCCCTGAGAAATCCAAATTGATAAAAATTACTGCATGTCAACATGCGCTAGAATGGGATTATCCTTCATTCATTTTTTCGTTCCAAACGGAAGAAGGTGAAATGAAACATGTACATTCAAGATACATACACACAGAGGATGAATTCGATATCAGTTTAGCATCAGCGATATTATTTGAAACAGATAAAGAGCTACCCATCACGGCTATTCGTCATCAAATCCCATCAAGTAACTCTCAAGTTTCCGAAGATCTCTACGGTGTTACTGTTGTTTTTAAAGATACTTTTCAAACGGGGTTTCTTGGTAGTTTAAATACGATATATAATTATGAAAATGTATTTGCGATAGATCCTGCAATTATTAACTATCAATCTATTATTGGGGCTTTTCAGAAAAATCATTCCACAAGTCTTATCCTAATTCAAAACACTCCTTTTGGAGGTAGGAGTTGTAATGAAATGATTATCAGATATCAAGGGACTGGGGCAAATAAAACACTCAACTTCAATCCAGTTAGCTTACCTCTAAACGGAATATTACAACAGGTTGAAAGTGTTAAGCCTATCTTTAAACAATATCCCTACTATTCATCTGGATTTGCAATTGAAGCATACCAAAAACAACTTGCTGTCGGTTTAAACATTGAAATAGAAAATGAAGATGTCTATGTCAAAAATAGTTTTGGATTGACAATCGAAAAAGTAAATACGATACCTCTCGTTTCAGCTGATTGTATAAGCAATATGTCCTTGCGAACACATGAAATAAAAACAAATTTGAGGGCTAACTTAAATGCCCCAAAGGGAAATCCTTTGGGACAGTTTGTACGAACGGATAAAGTTGAAGCGTACTTGTATGAGGCGTACTATTTTGTTCCAATGCTTCTAGCACTAGACCAACAACAACGAGGGCAATACGAAGCAGCCTTGTCTTGGTATCGTTCGGTATATAATTATGCGGATGATGTTGCCTTCAAAAGAAAAATATTTTATGGGTTGGTGTTGGAACAATACGTTGTAAATGTTTTTCAACGTCCGGCAAACTGGTTGCTAGATCCTTTAAATCCTCATTTAGTTGCACAAACACGTGTCAATGCCTACACCAAGTATACGGTAATGAATATTATTCAATGTTTATTAGCGTACGCTGATCGGGAGTTTACTTTTGATACAGTAGAATCTGTTCCACGTGCTCGAAAATTGTATTCGGAAGCACTGAGTTTATTAAAAATTGATGAATTAAATTTAAAACCAAATCGATGCGAGAACACTGTTGAAACTTGTTTTGCACAAAATATTGCATTACCAGCAGACTCATCTTGGACTAATGCCTTTGCTGCACTGCAAGGAAAAATTCTAAAATTACCTCAATTATCATTGGTAGAGGAAGCCGTAGATCAAATTACAGCTATTTTTGATAATGGTGCATTGAATATAGAAGAGAAATTTACTGCTGCATTTGATTACCTGCAAACCTCTTCTCCTACCCCTACGGTACCAGATTCTGTATCGGAGTGGATGGATGGATATGGCACACGTATGAATGATGCATTCCGTTATGTATTGGCTCGTGCGAATACAAAGCCGTTCAATGAAGCAGTTGGAAAAAGGTTGGAAATTAAAGTTTCCGAACTTTCTTTTATTTCACTCGAAGATACTCGTGATTCAGCTCATGAGTCAAAAATTGAATGGCTCACAAATGTGATTCAAAGTAATGCCACACCGTATGTTTTTGAGTTTATAAACAACGAAGGAAAACAACTCCTCACGAATAACTATGCATACGACCCTGTTATAAATTGGGGGACAGCCTATACCGCAAATTTAGTATACGGTAATGCGGCGAACATACTCAGTTCAAGATTGTATCCTGAGAATTACTTACCACTAATTGACTACCGCTTCTGTATGCCGAAAAACCCAGTATACAGTTCGTTGGAATTAAAAGCCAATCTGGAACTGTTCAAAATCCACAATTGCCGCAATATCGCAGGGATGGTAAGGGAATTGGATATTTTTGCCGCTCCCACAGACAGTACTACAGGTGTACCTGTAATTGGCGCAGGAGGTAGTTTGATTTTACCGGGATTAGGGACGTTTACGCCCTCGCAGTACCGTTTCCGTGTGTTAATGGAACGCGCTAAGCAGATTGTACAACTGGCACAGCAATTGGAAAGCCAGTTCTTATCTACGCTTGAAAAAGAAGATGCCGAGAACTACACGCTGATGAAAGCACGACAGGATTTGCGCGTAACCAAAGAAACGGTGCGTTTGCAGGACATGCGTGTGAGGCAGGCGGATAATGAGTTGGGGATGGCGGATTTGCAGTTGGATAAAGTTAATTTTTCTTTTGATCATTTTGTTAAGCTACTTAGTAATCCTTACAATAGCTATGAAATTGCTAGTTTATCTTTATTGACAGCAGCGACAGTTGCTCAAGCAGTTGCAACAGCAACATTTTATTCTGCAGGTGTAGCTTCTCTTGCAAAATTTGAATATGGAAGTGCATTTAGTCATTCAGCACAAGGGACAGCCAGTGTTGCGCAAGTTCTATCAATGACATCTTCAATAATGTCTCAAATGGCTTCTTATGCGCGTCGTGAACAAGAATGGACTTACCAAAAAGATCTTGCAGGATACGATATCTCCATCGCCAACCAACAAATCAAAATCGCCAACCAAAATATCCGTATCGTGGGGCAGGAGCGTGAAATAGCGCAATTGAATAACGACCATGCAGAAGATACACTGGAATTTTTAAAAACCAAATTCACCAATGCGGAGTTGTATCGCTGGATGGGGAATGTGTTGGAACGTTCGTACGGGTATATGCTGAGCTTGGCAACCGCGGTGGCAAAAACAGCGGAAGGACAGTTCTATTTTGAACAGCAAGAACAAGCAGGACCGTTTATTTTGGATGATTACTGGGATGCACCGCAATCTGGTGGGGCTTCGCTTTCGGGCGGGAGTAATATTGACCGCCGTGGATTGACAGGAAGCGCACGATTGTTGCAGGATCTGTATCGCTTGGATCAGTTTGCATTTGAACGTACTAAACGTAAATTGCAAATGACGAAGATGATTTCTCTGGCGCAAAATTTCCCTGAGGAATTCCAGTCATTTAGAGAAACAGGGGTGTTGAATTTCCAATTGACCACGGAGTTGTTTGATTATGACTTCCCTGGGCAGTATCTCCGTTTGATTAATGGCGTGAAGGCTTCTGTTATCGGACTTGTACCCGTAAATGATGGAATCAAAGCGACGTTAACCGCAGGAGCAACTTCATACACGGTGATTGAGGCAAATAATATGTACCAACGCATCCCGATTCGCCGTATGGAAATTGAACAAGTGGCACTTACTGCTCCAGTAAATACCAACGGATTGTTTGAATTGCAACCTATGCAGGGCGAACTACTGAATCCTTTTGAGGGAATGGGAGTTGAGTCGCAGTGGGAGTTCAAAATGCCGAAATTCTCGAACCGTATGGATTACAGCCAAATTGCAGATGTCTTGATTGAAGTGGAGTACACCGCAATGGACAGCTTCCAGTATCGTTATCAGGTGTTGCAGGATTTGGACAACACGTATCGCTTCAGCCGAGGATTCTCGTTTAAAAACGATTTCCCGGATCAGTGGTATGAATTGGCAGAAGCTCTTCCAAATGAAGAGCAAAATACCGCCCCGATTACGGTGGAATTTGAACTAAAACGTGAAAATTTCCCTCAAGGGGTGAATGACATTCGTTTGGATGGGAGTGAGATCCTGCTACACTTTGTACGTGAAGATGGCTATACGGACGAAATTCATGTGGTAGATTTCAATTTGGCGGATGCGGAGGGTTCTGAACTTTCGGGTGTTACGGTAAATGGAACATTAAAGTCAAGTAATCAATTGACTGATGCGTTAACAAATAATCCGATGGTTCGTCTGCGCCTGTCTCTTGAGAATGACTTTTTCGTTCGTGAAATGTTCAGCGAAGGGAAAGTACAGGATATTTTGTTACTAATAAGCTGTAGAGCTGATTTGCCGATTTATCCGTTATAAAAACTTAGTGACCTTTGTGCGAAACTCAGTGTGCTTTGTGATTCAAGGTGTACAAAATAAACACAAAGGACACAAAGCGGGTAGTTAAAAAGTGGAGAAATTAAATAAAAAAGTAAATTATGAAAAAAGTTAGTTTAATAGCATTGCTTGCCCTGATGATGATAAGCTTTCAAGGCATTGCTCAGGAAGGATCAAGTGTTATAATTAGAATAACAACGAGTGTGTCTGATAGGATTTCCTCCGAAATATTAACTGTTGATTCAGAAGGGAATACATATAAAACACCTTTAAAAACAACTGAAGTTAATAACTACAATATTCATCAAGAATATAATACGATTTTAATTCAAAAGGAACTGAATAAGTGGTTATCACAAGGATATAAAATTGTTTCAACTGTTAGTGAAAAAGAAAGAGAAACAATGATAATCTTAACTAGAGAATAACCTAAAACACCAACCAAATGTCCAACACCAAAGGAACCTCACCCATAGTCCCCCCACAAGGAGGTGGCGCGCAAAGCGGACTCGGAGAAAAATTCTCTCCCGACCTATTCACAGGTACGGGGAATTTTAGTGTGCCTGTTGCGGTGCCACCGGGAAGGAATGGCTTTCAGCCTGAACTAACGTTAGGTTATAGTACAGGCAATGGCAACGGTACATTTGGAATGGGATGGGCACTGGGGATTCCGGGAGTGACACGCAAAACATCGCGTGGGATTCCTGTGTATGACGACAGACAGGATATTTTTATTCTTTCGGGAGCAGAAGATTTGGTGCCTGTGGCTTCGACGAACTCAGCCACCGTTACAAGTTCTGGAAATAAAATAACACATCAAAAAACACAATATCGCCCACGAACAGAGGGGCTTTTTGCACGCATTATTCACCACAAAAAAACAAACGGAGAAAATTATTGGGAAGTACGCAGTAAAGATGGATTAATAAGTTTCTATGGTACACCTGATTCAGAGGGGAACGATCCGTGTGTCATTGCCAACCCTGAAAACCGCAAGGCAATTTTTGCGTGGTGTTTGAGTAAGACAGTGGATCCTTATGGCAATGAGATTGTGTATGAATATGAACGGGACTTCGGCTCTGCTCAGTCACCGTCCAATCCTCATAAGTATGACCAGCTGTATCTTACTTCTATCAAGTACGCACAGTACATGGATGGTCAACAGAAAAAATATTTGTGCGAGGTAAAGTTTAACTACGAAGAACGAGAGGATGCTTTTTCAGTATACCGACAAGGGTTTGAAATGCGCACTACTCGCAGGTGTGTAAATATTGAGACTTATACCCATGCAGATGAAACGAGAAAAACCAAAACATATCATTTCAATTACCTCTCAGGGGATAAACTCCCGCTGAACGGAGCTTCCATGCTTAAAAGTGTTTCGGTTGAGGGACACCCGTCCACCGAAGAAATGGAGAGCGAATGGATGCCGCCACTGGAGTTTGGTTATTCCAAATATAATCCTTCTCGCCGTGGTTTGCGCAGAATTGAAGGACCTATTCCTGCAATGATGCTTTCACAACCGGGGTTTGAACTGGTGGATCTCAACGGAAACGGACTCCCTGATTTATTGCAACTCGATGGAATTGCAGCACGTTACTGGACAAACAAAGGATCAGGCACATTCAGTAACCCTAGAAATTTAGGTATTTCGCCCACCATCCAACTGGGTCAGCCTGGTGTACAGCTCATCGATGCCAATGGAAACGGACGCAGCGACTTGCTGGTCACCAATGGTGTGCAGGCAGGGTATTTTTCGGGAAGTTTTAATGGGGTGTGGGATGAGAAAAACTACCGTCCTTACTCCAAAGCACCTTCCTTTACATTTGCGGATCCCGAAGTGCAACTCATGGACTTGGATGGCGATGGCATGACCGATGTCCTGCGAAATGGAGCGAAATTCGAATGTTTTTTCAATGACCCGCAAAAAGGATTTGACAAAATTAGAGTAACAGACAAGACTTTTGCCGATTTCAGCTTTGCCGACCCCCGCATTCGCTTTGCGGATATGACGGGAGACGGTTTGCAGGATATTGTACTCATTTCGTCAGGAAGGGTGCAATACTGGCCTAATCTCGGTTATGGAAGATTTGGAAAAAAGAGAAATATGAAAAATGCGCCTCGTTTTCCTGAGCAGTATAATCCTGCACAGGTATTATTGGGTGATTTGGACGGTGATGGACTAGCAGATATTGCCTTTGTAGAAAATAATAGTGTTACGCTTTATGTGAACCAATCGGCTAACGGATTTTCGCAAGGTACTAAAGTAATGAATACCCCCGCAGTGTTTAACCCCAATGACCTGCGCATTGTAGACATACTGGGTACAGGGCAACCAGGTGTGTTATGGAGCATGGCAGCTACGGATGGCAGACACGGTAAAATGTATTTTTTGGATTTTACCAATAACAACAAACCGTATGTACTGGAAGAAATGAACAACAATATGGGGAGCATTACTCGTGTAGAGTATGGTTCATCTATTTATCATTACTTGCGCGATGAAAAGAATCCCATAACAAGATGGAAAACAGAACTTCCTTTTCCCGTACAAGTAGTAAACAGAGTGGAAGTGTTAGACCTTCTCTCAGGTGGGAAACTCGCCACCGAATACAATTACCACAACGGCTACTGGGACGGAGCAGAACGGGAATTCAGGGGATTTGCTCAAGTAGATACGGTAGATACCGAAACTTTTGAACGGTTTACTTCGACTGCGCTCAGCAACCTTTTCAATGGATCTATTGACAATAATTTAAATTCTCCTGACCATTTAACCTCCGAGCAATATACGCCTCCGGTTTTAACCAAAAGTTGGTTCTACCCCGGACCTGTGGGTGAAGATTTTACGCGTTGGCATGAAGTGGATTTTTCTGAACAATATTGGCAGGGCGATGCAAATGTGCTAGAAAGAACCAACCAAATGAAAAATTTGCTCGCTTCTTTACCGCGAAGAGCGAGAAGAGATGCACTAAGAACACTAAGAGGCACACTACTTCGCTCGGAAACGTACGGACTGGATGGTACTCCGCTACAAAGCAAACCGTACACCGTATCCGAGAGTTTAATGAGCGTGCGCAAAGAATTTGACCCTGCGCAAGACCCTGCATTATTTACTGGATGGGAACGCTCAGGGCAGGGATTTTGGGCAGGAACAGGATTTATTTTCTTTCCTTTCAGCGTAGCGCAGCGTACTACGCAATACGAACGTGGCAACGACCCGATGCACAGCATGAGCTTTGTAAAGGATTACGATGCGTATGGACATCCTTTGGGAGAACTAAGTTTAGGATTACCAAGAGGTTCATCACCACAAAGTGGTGGGCAGGGAAATTACCTTGCAACCTACGGCGAGAGTGAATTTATCTATACAGACCTTCCCGATGGGCAGTACATGGTGGACAGGGTGAAGCGTTCGGTTTCTTATGATGCCACCCGCTCTGCACAAAACACCTCGGTGTTTACCTTTAAAGACAGTATTTTTAACGCCAACCTACCCGATGAGGATATTATAGGCTGTACGCTTAATTTTTATGACGGAGCGGCATTCATTGGGCTGCCGTATGGAGAGATTGGGGAGTTTGGAGCGGTGGTGAGGAGTGAGACGCTGGTAATTACCGACGGCATTATCGCCGAAGCTTATGAATCCAACACCCCCGAATGTTTTAAAGGTACTCCCGACTGGAGTGATATTAACGGCTACCCCGCTGCTTTTGCTGGATTACTACAAAATGGTGATGTACGATTGGGGTATAAAGACCGCAGAAACAGTTTCCCAAACCACATTGAAGGTTGGTACGCTGAAGGTGGACGGATGAAATACGACTGGCAACAGTTCGACCCTCTCACTGATCCGCCACCCGTTGGATTGGTATTAGAAACCAAAGATGTCTTTGAAAACCGTTCCACAATAGAATATGACGATTACCAATTGTTACCCCTCAACGCCAAACAATGGTTTAACGGGACAGATTATTTAGAAACCACAGCGGAGTACGACTACCGTGTGATGCAGGCATATAAAATTACTGACCCCAACGACAATATTACGGAGTTTGATTTTTCTCCCCTTGGATTACTCACCGCTACGGCTGTGATTGGTAAAGGTACAGAAGGAGATTATAAAGCTGCTACAGGCAGTTTTTACGAACGATTCGCTCCCTCAGTGCGCATGGAATATGACTTTTTTGCGTTTAAGAACGAAGGCAACCCTGTTTGGGTGAAAACCATCCAGCGTGAACAACACTGGCAAGACGACCCCGACCCGGATAGCCCAACGATTGTATCAAAAGAATACAGCGATGGATTTGGGAGATTGTTGCAAACCCGTGCACAAGCTGAAGATGTAATATTCGGCAATCAGACTTTTGGAAGTTCAGGGCTTAACGCAAACCAAAGCAGCACAAATACACCTGCTGTGGGAACGGAACGAGAAGAAAACGACCCGCTGAATGTAGTAGTGAGCGGTTGGCAGATTTACAACAACAAAGGCGAAGTAGTCGAACAATATGAACCGTTTTTTGATAAAGGGTTTGAATATACCCTGCCCCAACTGAGTAGCACGGGTGGTATAATTCCGCCACAACTGGGCGTAAAAATAAAGATGTACTACGACCCTTTAGGAAGAGTAGTAAAAACAGTAAACCCTGATAACAGTGAGCAGCGGGTAATTTACGGGATTCCGAATGCGCTTAATACACCCAATAGTTTTACCCCTACTTCATGGGAAAATTATGCTTACGATGCCAATGATTTAGCTCCGCTTACCAATCCTTCAAATAGTAACGTACCCGAAAGCCACTGGTACACACCCAAAAGTAGTTTGGTGGATGCACTAGGTAGAACCATTCAAACTACCGAACACAAAGCGCATTACAACGGAGAGGATTACGAGAATGTAGTAATGAAATATGCGTACGACATCAGAGGGAGTTTGCTTGAAATACGCGACCCGTATAACAGAAAGGTGTTTGAGCATGTGTATGATTTACGACCAGCGCAGGAAGATGAGAATGGAGAAAAACCACCACTGCCACCGCTTTGGACAAGGCATATTGACAGTGGGAAAAGCAGAATTCTGTTTGATGCAACTGGAAAACCCATAGAAAGCTCTGATGCCAAAGATGCCCGTTCATTAAGTACTTACGATACATTTAGCAGACCAACAAACGGCTGGTCGCAAAACAATTACACAGATACATTGCGCTTAATCGCTCATGCCATCTACGGAGAAGAAGCCACAGACCCAAAAGACCGCAATTTGCTTGGACAACTTTGGCAGCAGTATGACGAAAGTGGTAAAATTGAAAGTGAAGAGCTTGATTTTAAAGGGAATTTACTCTCCAAAAAGCAATGGGTTATCAGTAGTGCAGAACTTAAAAGTGCGCTGGACAATTACCAAACGTATCTTGTGGACTGGACAGGACTTCCAAGTGTTTTAGGCACACAGGAATTTGAAACAAGCAGTGAATTTGATGCGCTGAATAGACCCACAAAAATAACTCTACCCGAAAATGTCAATACCGACAGAAAAGAAATTGTTCCCACATATAACCGTGCAGGAGGGCTAGAAAAAGTGCATTATGATGGTACTGAATATGTCAATAATATTGTATATAATGCCAAGGGGCAACGGCTTTTAATTGCTTTTGGAAATGACGTGATGACAAGGTATGTGTATAGCAATTCTACTTTTAGATTGCTCCGCCAAAAAAGTGAGAAGTTTACTTACGCTGTGGATGGGAATACCCATACATATACTCCCACAGCAGGAACTAAACGACAGGATGATGGGTATATTTATGATTTAATCGGAAATATTTTCAATATCAATATACACACAACTGCTTGTGGAGTGGGTGGTACAGATGTTTTGACTAGAGTGTTTCAATACGATCCCTTATATAGGCTTACAAGCGGAACAGGACGAGAAAACGTATCTGGGGGTAGTTATCCTTTTCCTGGTTGGGATGATACTACACGTAGCTCAGACACAAATACCACAGTCGCCTATACCCGACAATATAATTACGATAAACTTGGAAATGTACAGCAAGTTAAGCAATTAGGGACGAACGGTTTTACACGTGATTTTAATTACATCTCCAATAAAAACAAACTGGAATCAGTTGAAATAAGTACAAATAGTTACAACTATACGTATGACAATTGTGGAAACCAACTTACAGAAAACACTACCCGGAACTTTGAATGGGATGCAGCTAACCGATTGATTTTATATAAAAACCAAACAGGTTCATCAGAGCCTAGTGTAATAGCGCAATATTTATACGACAGCGCAGGAAATCGTGTCAAAAAAATTGTAAGAAAGCAAGGTGGTGATTATGAAATCAGAACCTATATAGATGGTATTTTTGAACATTATACGGATGAAACAGATGAACAAAACACGATTCACATCATGGATGATCAAAGTCGTGTGGCGACGTTAAGAATTGGTGATGACATGGGGGATTCCACACCTGCAATAAAATATGAGTTGGAAAACAATATTTATTCTTCTACAGTAGTTTTAGATGATGTGGGAGCAGTAGTAAATACACAGGAATATTATCCGTTTGGAGAGACTTCTTTCGGAAGTTACGGTAAAAAACGCTATCAATACGTGGGTAAAGAGCGTGACGAAGAAAGCGGTCTATACTATTATGGAGCACGATATTATTCACCATGGATAGCCCGATTTATCAGTTGTGACCCGCTTTCTGCAAAATATGCTCAATTAAGTCCGTATAATTATGCAGACAATAATCCTATCAATGATTTTGATATTGATGGGATGCAGAATAATAATTCGGAAGGGAGTGCAGAAAGTACCCCGTCAGAACATATCATTGTAGAAGGAGACACTTTTTGGAGTTTAGAGAATAAATATAATCTTGTACATGGAACACTTATAAAATTAAATCCAGGCGTAGATTATAAAAATCTTCAAAAAGGACAAAAAATCAATCTTTCTAAACCTAATGAAAGTGTTGATGGGAAAAAAAATATCAAAATCGAAGCTCAAAGAGAAAAATTAAAATTAGAAAACATGCGTGTTGTACCTTCTGATAGGCTGACTAAGGAAAATTATCAAACAAAATCGTTGACTAACCCTCAGTCAAAATCTGATAGTAATTCAAAAATGAAGGAAAGGGAAAGGCTTCCCTTTGGAGAGTCAACCGAAGAGAAAAAGAAAGAGTGGTACGAGTACTTGATGGATCCAGTATTCGGCGGTTGGGAACATGGAGGGCCGACAGTTGGACCAAGTGGCAATGGAGATGGTGGCAATCCTAGTATAGAGCCTGATGCTCAAAAACAACCTGGTGTATGGGAATATTCACAACGGGCGTTTTCACTTGAATATCAATTCCCTAAAAATTCTCTAGATAATCATGGTGGTTTTAGAGTTAGAACGATTATAACTCAAGATACTATATGGTATGGCGGGATTTTGAATCCAGAAACAGATCAAATTGAATGGAATGGCGAGAGAAGATATTTAATAAATGTTATAGAAGAACTTTACAAAGGACAATAATGAAGATAGTAACGTACATAATTCTTTTAACAACTCTATTTTTTTCCTGTAGTCAGAATATTGAAAAGGAAGAAGATAATTCTAAAAAACACACAAATGTGTTAAGCATAGATAATCACAAATGGAAAGATATTCCAAGACCAATTTTGATTGATTCGGCTCTATTTTGGTCGGTAGAGGATAACTATCAAAAAAAGAACTATCATATCAATGCTTTTAGCATTGTTGATACAGCTAATATTTTATTTTATAAACATTGGTCTGATAGTATTTTGGATGTATTGAAGGGGGGGGGTGAGAGTTTAGTGTTTTTCTTTCGAGATAAAGAAGGCACTCCCGAAATACAAATTGCAACTTGGGCAGGGGATGAGAGATATAAAAAACATTGTTTTTTATTTATCAAGTATAGTAGTAATAATTATGAATATTTCTGGAATCCATTTGATAAGTGGTAATAATTATGAATGTTTTTGGAATCCATTTGATAAATAGGTTGGTAGTGTATCAAACATGCGGATAACAAAGTTTGAAAAATTAAATCATTGAACAATAGTTGGTAGTGTAACAGATTATCTGTTATCGAAATATGTTGTGTATAAACCACTGAAAAACAAATAAAAAAGTGCTTTTACTGAAAAATAATTGCTCAATGGTTTTCTACATCAAGGTCAAAAAAGTACTTTTAAATGAGCTTGAAATCAGTAAACAGGCAATATCCCGATTAAAAATACGGGACAGGCGTGTTACAAATTATCTGTTTCGACAAAGCTCAACATAAATGTATCGACAGAACCCAACATAAATCAACCCTATCACTATGAAATGTAAACAATGTACAAGTTCTAAAACCATAAAAAGTGGAAGGCAAAAAAACGGCACACAGAAATATCAATGCAAAGTTTGTGGGACATATTTTCAGGGGAGTTATCGGTATCAATCTTATGAGGTCAATGATAAAATGATAATCCAATTGACGAAAGAGGGTTGTGGAATAAGGAGTACGTCAAGAATTTTGAATATATCCGCAACTACTGTTATCAATAGAATACTGAAAATTGCAAGCAACATAGAAAAACCACCCATTCCTATTGGCAAAAGCTATCAGGTAGATGAGCTAATCACTTTTATTGGGAATAAGCAAAGAAAATGCTGTGTAGTTTATGCATTTGAGCCTGAAAACAAAACTGTGGCGTGCTTTGCTGTGGGACGTCGAAACAAAAATACGCTGAGACAAGTTGTCAATACGGTTTTACTTTCAGAAGCGAAACAGATTGCGACGGATAAACTCAATTATTATGAAACGTTAATCCCAAAAACGCTACATCAAGTAAAGCGAAAAGGAACGAATCATATCGAAAGACATAATCTCAACTTGAGAACACATCTTAAGAGACTGAACAGACGAACGATTTGTTATTCGAAAAGCCTTTCTATGTTGGTGGCGTGTGTTATGATTTATTTTTGGAGGTGAGGGAAAGGAGTATGCCTATCAAAAATAGGGGTTTTTAACCAAGGAGTGCACTAAGGTGTAATGAAAAACTCTATGAACTTTGTGGTTAAAAAACCACGGTGTAAACCAAGAAAAATTTTGAGAAATCATTGTGATTTTAAAAAAATTAACACATTTTGCAATAAAAAACATATGTCAGAAAACGAAATAGCCAATAAAATTCTCGGATGTGCAATCGACGTCCATAAAGCCCTTGGTCCAGGATTATTGGAGAGTGCATATCAGGAATGTTTGTTTTATAAACTGAGTAAGGAAGGCTTACATGTTGTGAAAGAGAAACCTATGCCTTTGGTGTTTGAAGAAGTACACTTGGAATGTGGTTACAGAATTGATTTGCTTGTAGAAAATAAAGTAGTAATTGAAGTAAAAAGCGTAGAAGTATTGAATGATGTGCACCTAGCACAAACGCTTACATATTTAAAATTAGGAGAATATAAACTGGGGTTACTGATTAATTTCAATGTGTCTTTATTAAAAAACGGTATTAAACGAGTAGTGAATGGATTGTGAAATTAACCGCAAAGCAACGCTAAGAAGGCGCAAAGAACGCAAAAAATTAGCGCTGTTTGCGATTAGAAAGTTGTGAAACAAACCGCAAAGCAAAACAAAAAAGGTGCAAAGGGCACTAAGAAAACCTCTGCGAACTTTGCGGACCCCTAGCGTCTTTGCGGTTAAAGAAAACCACGGAGTGCACTCATGAAAAGTGCGATTAAAGAAACACAGGTACACCAAGAAAAGTTTTCAGAAATCATTGTGATTTAAAAAACAAATACATTTTGCAGTAAATAATACGTGTCATAAAACTCTATACTCACTTCTCACCCTCAAAACTGTATACTCAAAACTCGATACTCAATACGTTTATTATTCATGATTTTTAGCATCTTTGTGTTTTGGTGATCGTAATAATTGAGTTGATGAGCAATACACTTCAAAATATTGATTTAGAAAAAGAGCGCAAAGAGATTTTAAATGCGTTCAAAGGACTTTTACGTGCCTGTAAAGCGCATCGAAGCAAAGAGGATAATCGAATGATTCGAAAAGCCTTTGATGTAGCGGTAGATGCGCATAAAGATATGCGACGAAAAAGTGGCGAACCCTACATTTATCACCCAATTGCCGTAGCTCGAATTTGCGCAGAAGAAATGGGACTTGGCCCTACTGCTATTGTGTGCGCACTGTTACATGACACTGTAGAGGATACACATATCACACTGGACGATGTCGAAGATTTGTTTGGCTCTAAAGTTCGTTTAATTATTGATGGACTTACCAAAATACCTGAAGTATTTGACGAAAACCTCTCCATACAAGCTGAAAATTTCAGAAAAATGATTCTGACTATTTCGGATGATTTACGAGTGGTTATGATTAAGTTGGCCGATCGCCTTCACAACATGCGTACTCTAGGCAGTATGCGTTATGACAAGCGGTTAAAAATTGCAAGTGAAACACTTTTTTTATACGCTCCGCTCGCTCACCGATTAGGATTGTACTCTGTTAAAAGTGAATTGGAAGATCTTGCTCTTCGTTATAAAGAACCTCAAATTTACAGCGAACTCGAAGAAAAGCTTGAAAAAACAAAGGATGTAAGAAACAGGTTTATTCGCCGTTTCATCAATCCGATTAAAGCTTCACTGGAGAATGAAGGATACACTTACGAAATCAAAGCACGCACAAAATCAATTTCTTCTATTTGGCGAAAAATGCAAAAGAAAGGCATTCCTTTCGAAGAAATTTATGACGTCTTTGCCGTACGCATTATTGTAGATGTCCCCGAAGATCAAGAAAAATCGGCTGCGTGGCGCATCTATTCACTTGTTACCGATTATTATCAACCAAACCCTGATAGACTTAGGGATTGGATCTCCACACCACGAGCAAATGGCTACGAATCACTGCACACAACAGTAATGAGTCCGACTGGAAAATGGGTCGAGATTCAAATTCGATCCAAAAGAATGGATGAAATCGCTGAAAAAGGATTAGCTGCTCACTACAGGTACAAAGAATCAAATTCAGGCGAAACAAAATTTGATCGTTGGATTTCAGAAATTCGAGATTTATTAGAAAGTACTGAGGGCGGAAATGCACTCGACTTTATTGATGAGTTCAAACTTAACTTATTCAATGATGAAATTTATGTCTTTACACCCAAAGGCGATTTGCGTGTACTTCCCAACGGGTCTACTACACTTGATTTTGCATTTGACATCCACACCCATATTGGTGAAAAATGTTTGGGGGCAAAAGTGAATAACAAATTGGTTCCATTAAGTCACCAGTTAAAGAGTGGAGATCAAGTTGAAATAATTACCTCATCCAAACAAAAACCAAAGGACGAATGGTTGAAAATGGTAACTACTGCTCGTGCAAAACAAAAAATTAAACTTTCCTTAAAAGAAGAACGTCGTATCATTGGATCAGATGGTAGAGAAATTCTTGAACGTAAGCTAAAGCAATACAACATCCCATTTTCAAGTGAGAACATCACTTTTATGGAAAAATACTACAATGTTCCTTCTGCTTCTGATCTCTATTTTCTAATAGCCAAAGGGAAAATAGACATTCGCAAACTGAAAGAACTGGATTTGAAAAATGGATTGCTACAACTTCCAATGGAACGCATTGTGGATTCAGATCACAAGAAAAATTCACTAAAAGAAATCAACTTAAAAGAAGATACACTCATTATCGGGGAAGATTTTAAAAATATGGATTACAAAATGGCAAAATGCTGTAATCCACTACCGGGTGATGAAATTTTTGGTTTTATAACGATTGGAGATGGGATAAAAATTCACCGTGACAATTGTCCTAACGCTACGCAAATGATGTCAAAATACGCATACCGCATCATTAAAGCACGTTGGAAAAACCAATATACGGAAGAACGTGAGGCTACGCTAAAATTGATTGGACATGACGACATTGGTATCGTTCACAATATCACCGACATCATCTCTAAGCAACAACGTGTGAATATGAAATCCATCTCATTCAAAGCAAATGATGGTATGTTCGAGGGTGTCATTCAAGTCTTGGTATACGACAAAGAGCACCTGGAACAACTCATCTCTAAATTCGAATTGGTAGAGGGTGTAAAATCAGTGGAGCGTTATATTACGGATAGAGAGGCGATGTAAAATGTCCGAAAATCAGCCAACAACTACTTACGAGTATTGACTTCTGGTCGCTTTACAAGGTAGTAACCTAACGAAAGGGCGATAATGATTGATGCAATACCAATATTTTGGATTCCTTCACTATGACCGATATCCAACACCAATAACTTTCTACCTATTGCTATCAAACCGATTAACAATATACTTTGCACTTTGATTGAGTGTTCTTTTATATACACATTAAACGTGTCAATCAGTTCTACAGCAATTAGAATATTAAAGAACACAGGTAAAACCATCGCTGTTTGTTCCTTTGTAATTAAGAGTCGTGTAGAATCTTCACCGTGTTTGGTTACCAATGCTTTTCCAAATTGGTAAACTAATTCAATTATTTCAATGGCGATATAGAGTGCTATCACACCCGTTAAAAAGTAGAATACGCCTACTTCATATTTTTTCAAAATTCCTTTACTCATAACCCAATAAATTTAAATGGTTTTGAATCGGCAAAAAGGGATGATGTTTCCCCTGCATACGTTCGATGATTGGATAGGTCTAATTTTCTTACACTTGCCGATTTAGCAAAATCAATTTTCTTTAAATCTACCCAAAATGTGTTGGGTGTTAATGCCGATTCGTAGTAATACACTAAGTTTTTTTGATCTGACACTACACGCCATTGTGTTGTTGACAAATTGGGGAAACCCTCTATCTCATAACCATAAGGGACAGATACGTTTCGAATTACACTTAACACACCTGCTACAGCTACACGTGTATTATCTGTTTGGGGAATTGAACGAATAAAATAAGCCGCACGAACAAAACGGTCTGATGCTGTTACTGAACCTGGTAAAAAGTTTTTCCCTGGAATGTTATTCCAGTATTTTGCAATAGCCAATTGCTCTTCAAATAATGGGTCATTCGTCATCACAGTATATGATGCATCGTGGTGAATAACAAGTTTGCCATTGATGTATTCCAAAATAGCATTATCACCTGTAGCATCTGAAATAGACAAATGAACGGTTGTAAATTTATCTGTACCAGGAATAAAATCAGATACTACCGCAAATGACTCTTTTCTCAACTCCGTAACAGCTTCTTCGACCGTCGCAAAGTTGTCAAGTACATACTGTGCCCAAGCCGAAATCGTCAAACCTTTTTTTGTACCACCTTTATCAAATTCAGGATATACGGACTCTACTAACCACAGCATGTTCGCAACCAATCCTTTTTCATTCATTCCATCAGGAGCAGAAATATCCCACGCACTTGCAATGACACTTCCGTATTTAGAAACCCATTCGATGGAATTTTTTCCAACCTCTCCATTTCGTTTCATTCCCCTCGGGAAAATCCATAAGTTAGCTGGAATTTCCATCGAAAAATCCATTGTTCTCCCCGTAATAACGGTATTATTAGGTCCTTTATACACAACCCGTGTACACGCACGCGTTGACGGAATAGCTGTTGTGTAAACAAGTAATAAAATCACAAAATGCGGCAAAAAATGTGTGGTTATTTTTTTCATATTTCTTTTATTTAAGTGTGGCACATATCTAAAAAACAAGTCGCTAAAATATCATTTTTTATTTGATTTTAAATAATATACCTCTGGTGTCTGATAAAATATATCCTATTAAAACACGTATCTCTTATTTATGTTTATTTTTGCACTAAAATAGTTCGTATGGGATTGATATTGGTAACCATTTTGATGTTAGGATTAGCTTTTGCTGGAATTGCAATAAAAATTTGGGCTAAAAAAGATGGCCAGTTTGCAGGAACTTGTGCGAGTAACAATCCAATTTTGCAAGAAGAAGGAGCCAGTTGTAGTCTCTGTGGCGCTCGCCCTGAAGAACAATGTAAAGGAGATGAGTTGAGTGTTAAGCAATAACCCTATACTTCTTCTTAATCTATTAGTCCGTATAACACTAGATTTTCAAAAAAACTATTGTTTCTAAAGACAGTAGGAATTTTACCTAATATCGATTTAGAAAAAACTTCTTTATCACAATTCAGATTTCTTGTTAAACAACTCTCTTTTATCGTGTACAGGTAGGGTATCCACAGCTTTTCATCACTAGGATTTAGCTGAATCGCATTCCAAAATTGAATCGAAGCATTTTCAAAATGTGATTGAGACAGCCAATACTTTGCATCATCGGTGTAAAATATTAATTGCTCTGTTTCAAGTTTTAAACGATCTAGCTTAGATTGATTAATATTAACTTGATTCACATTATTTTCAAAAAGCGGTATGAAAAACATCAAAAAAATTAGTGTAAATGTAATGGCTAAAATCAATAATAGCTTTTTACGTAATTTATTATAACGTAACGTTTTAGTTCGAATAGTTTCTAAAATAATAGGACTAGCGGCTGGCGTAGATATTTTAGATGCAGAAACAGAACTTTCTCCAAGTTTTAATTTGCGATTTTTCCCCTTCAGCGTCAGTTTTTTATTATCCTGAAGGACATTTCGCATAGACTGTGTTACTCCACCAAACATCTCCGTAAGCTTATTTTAGCTACAATATACATATTTCAGCAAAAAAAACACAACTATTGACAAATCAATCACCTCTACAAAAACTGTAAATCAACTAGTTTTTTATAATGACCGTCTTGGTTCAGGAGTTCTTGGTGTGAACCGCTTTCGATAATCCTACCATTTTCCATTACCACAATTCGATCTGCTTTTTGGACAGTCGAAAGTCGATGTGCAATCACGATAGAAGTTCTCCCTTTGGTTAATTTTTCAGTTGCTTGTTGAATCAAATCTTCCGATTCATTATCCAAGTTAGACGTCGCTTCATCCAACACTAAAATGCGAGGATTATAGACGTAAGCACGAATAAATGAAATCAATTGACGTTGACCGACAGAGAGCACTCCTCCCCTTTCACCCACATTATAATCGTAATTCTCTTTTAGCTTCATGATAAAATCGTGCGCCCCAACCGATTTCGCCGCTTCAATTACGTCTTCTCTTGAGATGGATGTATCACCGAGTGTAATGTTATTATGAATGGTATCCGAAAACAAAAACACGTCTTGCAATACAATAGCAATATTTTTCCGTAAATAACTTAAATCGATATCATTTATCGAATGTCCATTTATTTCAATTGATCCTTTTTGAAATTCATAAAAGCGCCCCAATAAATTTACAATCGTTGATTTACCAGCTCCCGTAGCACCAACAAATGCAACAGTTTCTCCATTTTTAATCGATAGGTTGATGTCTTCCAATACCCATTCTTCCTCTTTGTAGGCAAACCACACATTTTTAAAGTCAATATCTCCGCTAAAATCACACGAAACGATATTTCCTTTATCCTGAATATGTTCTTCTCTATCCAATAACTCATACACACGTTCAGCTCGAACAACCCCACGTTGAAGCACATTAAATTTATCCGCCAATTGGCGAATAGGTCTGTACAACATGTGAATCCATAAGGTAAATGACAAAACTTCTGAAAAAACGTGTTTATCTGTTTGTACCCATTCTAATTGCAGTACCCCCCAAACGAGCATCATTCCGATTGAAATCGAACTCAACAATTCAACCACAGGAAAAAATATTGAGTTTGCCCACACCGCATTGATGTGCGCTTGTCGATGTGATTTATTAATCTCATCAAAATGAGCCATTTCAATTTTTTGACGATTGAAAATTTGTACCAAAGACATTCCTGTAATACGTTCTTGTACAAAATTATTCAACCGATTCACTTCAAGCCGTTCTTGTTGAAATGCGCGTTTCATTGCTCGGGCAAATATTCGTGTAGCTATCAATAAAAGTGGAATTGGAATCAACGTTGCTATAGCCAATTGCCAATTTTCGTACATCATAAATGCAATAACGGCAACAAGTGCCAACAAATCTCCCAACACATTGATTAATCCTTGTGAAAACACTTCGGCTATCGCTTCAATATCAGCTACCAGTCGTGTGACTAACGAACCTATTGGAGTCCGATCAAAAAATTTCATTCTAAATGACAATATGTGATCAAACAAACGTTTTCGCATATCTCGAATAATCGATTGCCCCAATAAATTGGATAAATAAGAGGACAAGAATTGTAAAATCCCCTCAGCGAACAGAATAGCGATTAGCACCAAAACCCACATTAACAATACATTCGGTCGTGAGCTGTCTTCCAAAAACTCATTCACGATTTCCCCCATCAACTTTGGACGAAAAGGTCCCAATAGCGCAAGTAATATGGTTACAAGAAATGCCAAGGTAAAAAGCATTTTGTAACCACGAGTAGCTTTAACTAACCGTTTAAAAATAGATATTTCTTTATTTCGCTGTTCGTTCACACTTTCAAAAATAGGGTGTATTAAACATTCAAGCGCAATTACATTCTATTCGGTACGTCAATACCCAATAAACGCATCGCATTTCGAATAACTTTAGCCACGTTATAACTCAAACGTACACGCAATTTTTTCACCTCTTCGTCTTCCTCCTTTACGATGGGTGGAATGCTTTGATAAAAGTGATTGTATAATTTGACTAATTCGTACGTGTAATTTGCTATTTCCGCAGGACTGTAATGCTGACCCGCATCACTCACCACTTGTGGAAAAAGAGCGAGCATTTTAATCAACTCTCTTTCTTCGCTACCCAACTCCACATCCGAAGGGCAACTCAACAATCCCGTTTTAGACAATAAGGATTGGATGCGCGCATGTGCATATTGGATGAAAGGTCCCGTATTTCCATTAAGTTCTATCGATTCCTCTGGATTAAACATCATTCTTTTCTTCGGGTCAACTTTGAGTAAATAATATTTCAATCCTCCTAAACCTATCATTTTGAATAAGGTCTCTTTTTCAGCATTCGTCATTCCCTCAATATGACCGCGTTCTTTTGTCATATTCGCTGCCGCTGCTACCACATCGTCAATTAAATCATCTGCATCCACCACGGTTCCCTCTCTCGACTTCATCTTACCCGTTGGCAAATCCACCATTCCGTACGACAAATGATAACATGCATCAGCCCATGAGTACCCGAGCTTTTTAAGAATTAAAAACAGTACTTTAAAATGATAATCTTGTTCATTTCCAACGGTGTAAACCATTCCACTTAAATCAGGAAAATCACGGTATCGTTCAATAGCCGTTCCGATGTCTTGAGTCATGTATACCGCTGTTCCATCTCCACGCAAAACTAATTTTTCGTCTAAACCATCTTCCGTCAAATCAATCCAAACTGAGCCATCCTCTTTTTGATAAAACACACCTTTACTCAAGCCTTCAGCAACTACATCTTTACCTAACAAAAACGTATCTGATTCGTAATAAAGCTGATCGAAATCAACGCCCATTTTTTCATACGTCTTTTCAAAACCTTCGTAGACCCAACCGTTCATCGTTGTCCATAACAAATAAGTTTGTGGATCTCTGGCTTCCCAACGTACAAGCATGTCTTTGGCTTCTTGTAAAATTGCTGTTTCATTTTTGGCAAATTCTTTAATTTTTGATTCAATTGCCAACTTAGCTTTCTCGTCTTCTTTTTCTCCTAATGTGCGATAAAGTTTTTCAATCTCCTCTTTAATTTTTGTGCCTACAGAAAAATCCCCCTGTTGCCATTTTGCCATCACCTCTTTTGCTTGGATATTTAATACTTTGTCAAATTCCACATAGTATTTCCCTACAAATTTATCACCTTTTAGACCTGTAGAATAAGGTGTTTCACGCTCCCCCTTTGCATCAAGTGGGGCAAATTTTTGCCATGCCACCATACTCTTACAAATATGAATTCCACGGTCATTGATAATTTGGGTTTTGATTACTTTATGACCATTTGCTTTCAATATTTCCGACACACTGTAACCTAAAAAATTATTACGCAAATGTCCTAGGTGAAGTGGTTTGTTTGTGTTAGGCGAACTGTATTCTACCATAATGGTCTGACCAGAAGATTCAGCAGCGTAACCAAATCGATCATCCTCATCTATTTGACGCAATTCATTTACCCAATATCCAGATGTGATTTCTAAATTCAAAAACCCTTTTACCACGTTGTATCCTGAGATAAAGTCGATCTTTTCTTTTAGAAAATTTCCTATTTTTTCTGCGGCTTGATCGGGCGAAAGGCGTAATAACTTCACAAATGGAAATGTTACCAACGTCACATCGCCAATAAATTCTTTACGCGTTTTTTGAAGTTGAATTGAAGTTTCGTCAATTGATGCGCCAAAAAGCGTTGTTGCATTGTCAATCAAGACTTGTTTTATGCTGTCTTCCATGGGGAATTACTTAATTTTATTACAGTTGTTGTTCTATATAAGGTGTGATTTGCTCTAACAGGTCAAATGCTACTTCGGCCATTTTATTTTTCTTTTCATCTAAGCACGGATTTATCTCCACAAATTCAAGGCAAACCAGCTTCCCAGATAGTATAATTCCTGTCATGATTTGCAAAGCTTGTTCGGGAGTTAAGCCATTATCTACAGGAGTTCCTGTACCATGCGACACCAATTTCGGGTCCATACTGTCCACATCAAAAGACACATAAATGAAATCGCACGCACTCAACTGATGAAGCACTTCTTGTACAATGACATCAGTACCTTTCTCATTCACTTCTGCCACCTCAAAATTCCGAATCCCCAAAGACTCAATCAGTAAATCTTCCGGTTTTTCAGTATCCCTCACCGCAATAAACACCAGATCTTCCGGTTGAATTTTTGGCGATAATCCACCAAATTCTTTTAATTTATTCCAATATCCCGATACATCCGCTTTTGGTTCATTAATTTTTGAATCCAAATTATCTACGGCCAAAGCTGTAGCCAAAGGCATTCCGTGCATATTTCCAGATGGAGTAGTATACGGTGTATGCAAATCACCATGGGCGTCTATCCATACCACACCAAGTCGTTTAGTTGGAAAATGATTTTTAATCGCTGCAATTGTTCCTCCAGCAGAACCATGATCTCCCGCAATTAGTAACGGGAAATTGTTTGCGGAAAAAGTATTCGAAATGTGCGTATCCAATTGTTCAAAAACTTCCACTAATCCTTCGATACGCTTAGCAAAAGGGAATTGAGGAGGCTTGTTTAATAAAACTTCGTTATTACGAATTACCAATTGATTTTCAAACTTCGAAAAATAATTACTTTGTTTTTTCCATGCTGCAATTTTAACAGCATTAGGACCAAGGCTAGCTCCACGAGTACCAGCTGTAATTTCAGACTCATTCAGTATCAATTGAATTTTTCGTGTCATAAACGCTCTATTTTGTGCAAAAATAAGATTATTAGCTAAACGAATGCTCCTATATTTCATTTAAGATTTGAATCGTGAATGTGAAACGTGTTTCCCGTAATTTTTTCAAACAAAAAGCCACACAACTAGTACAGAAATAAGTACACATACGAACCATTTTTTTACACACAAACGTAGTGCAAACGCATTTAAACTCATCTTCTAAAATAAGTATTCATAACATTAGTAATTTCTTTTAATTAGCATTGTTCTTTTTTTCATTGCCAAAAAGAACAAGCTAAAGCTTGTGAAGACAAAAGACGAGTAACGTTAGTGCCGCTGGATTGAGGTAGAACCAAAAAACGCTAGGTCTGTTTAAAATTTCAAAGTCTTCACTCCTGAATGTCGATGATATCGGCGATTTCCTCCGTAAACTACTTCCCTGCACTAACGTTTGATCTTCAAAAGCTTTCGCTTTTTCTTCCTCAATCATTAGCGACATTCAGTTCACTACAACTTCAAAACTTTAAAATGACCGTCCTAATGAAAAAATGTTTTAATTAAATTTTTAAATGAGCTTGCCCTAAACACAAACGAATTTTACACGCACACATTCCCATATATCTAGAAAATTAGTAGACGTGCCGATATTTTGCCCAAATCTGAATTTCATGCATTCTTATTCGTAATTTTGTGGCCTATGAGTTTAATTATCCGCAAACAAAAAGAGGCGAGTATTCTGCGCAAGCACCCATGGATTTTTTCTGGTGCAATACACGAAATTACAGCCGCACAAGAAGATGGTGACATCGTTGAAGTAGTTAATTCTAAAGGTCAATTTTTGGCACGAGGTCACTATCAACATGGCACAATTACGGTGCGTGTACTTTCTTTCGAAGAAAACGTACAAATCGATGCGGATTTTTGGGTGAATCGTATTCAAAATGCGGTAAAACTGCGCGAAAAAGCAGGATTGTTTTCAGCGAATAATTCCATTTGCCGACTCATTCACGGAGAAGGAGACTCACTCCCAGGTTTAATCATCGACTGGTTCAATGGTGTCGCTGTTGTGCAATGCCATAGTGTTGGTATGTACCGTTCACTAGAAGCTATCAATACAGCGTTACAAACTGTTTTCAACACAAAATTGATTGCCGTGTATTCAAAAAGCGCGGATACCCTACCCGCTCGTGTTCAAGCTGAAAATGGCTATTTATTCGGCTCATGTGAATTGCCTCATGTCGCTTACGAATACGGTCATGCGTTTAATATCGATTGGATTAATGGTCAAAAGACAGGATTTTTTATCGATCAGCGTGAAAACAGAGCGCTTTTAGCAAAGTATGCGCCGGGCAAAAAGATCTTGAATACCTTTTGTTATTCGGGCGGTTTTTCAATTACCGCTTTGGCAGCAGGAGCATCCATTGTTCACTCATTAGACAGTTCCAAAAAAGCGATTGCACTCACTGAGGACAATGTCAAACTGAATAAATTAGAAAAAAACCACGGCTCTATCGTAGCAGATGCAATGGAATACATGAAGGATCTTCCGGAAGATTATGACGTCATCATTCTAGACCCTCCTGCATTTGCCAAACACAGAGACGCGCGTCACAAAGCAATTCAAGGATACAAACGATTGAATGCACATGCGATGAAACAAATTAAACCGGGTGGAATTCTCTTTACATTTTCATGTTCGCAAGTGGTGGATAAGCAATTGTTTACCAACACCGTAATTGCCGCAGCCATAGAATCTGGACGAAGCGTTCGCATACTGGAACAACTGCACCAACCTGCAGACCATCCAATTAATGCATTTCATCCTGAAGGCGAATACCTAAAGGGACTTGTGGTAGAAGTGTCTTAGCTAAATTGCCATGCTTAAAACGGACTATTTATCCATATTAAAAGTGGCTATGCCCTTAATGATTGGCAATTTCATCCAATCAGTCGTATTGATTACGGATATGGCATTCATAGCTCGTTTAGATGCTGTTTCTTATGAAGCGGCTGGTAACGCAGGTTTACTCTACATTACATTCTACATGATTGCCGCTGGCTTTGGTGACGCCATGCAAATTACGAACGCTCGTTTCATTGGCGAAAATCGCAAATCACTTGTTCCAACGTATTTTCAAACAGGTTTGCTTTCGCTGTTGGTCATGGCGCTCTTATTTTTCAGTCTCATACAATTTTTTGCACCCCGTGTGCTCTTGAGTTACTCATTCAGTTCTGAAATTGCGCTAGCTCAGGTCGAATTTTTATCGATTCGGAGTTACGCCCTGTTTTTTAGCTTGGTTTCGTTAGCGATGATGTCCTTTTTACTGGCAACAGGTCGCACACAAATCGTTTTTGTGAGTTCAATCATTATGAGTGTGGTAAACGTCATTTTGGATTATGGATTGATATTTGGAAATTTAGGACTCCCTAAACTCGGATTGGAAGGTGCGGCTTACGCTTCTGTGTTTGCCGAAATTAGTGTATTCATCTTCTTTATCTTTTTCTTCGTATTCAGAGGGTGGATAAAAGAATACAACCTTATCCAACGGGTTGAGATTAAGTTTCAGTCGCTCAAAACATTGTTCAATATTGGTTGGCCATTGATGCTACAGGGTTTTATTACCCTCGGCACGTGGACGGTTTTCTTTACATGGATTGAACAATTGGGAGGTCACAATTTAGAAATCAGTCAAAACATTCGTTCGGTATACTTTTTAGCATTCGTGCCAATATTTGGATTTGCAGCAACTACAAAAACCTATATCAGTCAGTTTATTGGGGCAAACAGAGTTGGCGAAATACCTTTAGTTCAACGACGTATTCAATTGCTAGTCACCGCTACCCTACTCGTTTTTTTCCATGGCGCTCTCCTCTACCCGGATGCACTAATCAGTATCATCAACCCACGCGAAGCTGTATTGGGAAAAAGTGTCGAAATTATTCAGCAAGTAGCACCGGCCATATTTATTTTCGGCCTTACCTCGGTTTATTTCAATACGGTTGCTGGGTCGGGAAATACATTGGCGTCGCTTGGAATTGAAGCTGTATCTACTGGAATTTACCTATTCTTTGCCTACCTGTTTATCGAAGTATTTCAATTTGACATCGGTGGTGTATGGTATGTGGAATACATCTATTTTTCCACGCTAGGAATTGTATCTTTGCTTTACCTTAGATTTTTTAATTGGACAAAAACCGGACGAATAGCATGACAAATAAGCGCATCATTTTTATGGGAACGCCCGAATTTGCGGCGACGATTTTACAACATTTAGTAGAAAATCAAATTACAGTTGCAGCTGTAGTAACCGTTCCGGATAAACCAGCAGGACGTGGACAAAAACTCATGTCTTCAGCAGTTAAATTGTATGCTGAATCGCAACAATTACCCATTCTACAACCTGAAAAATTAAAAGATGATGCGTTTTTGACACAACTAGCTTCTTACCAAGCCGATTTGTTTGTTGTTGTAGCGTTTCGCATGTTGCCAGAAGTGGTCTACACTATGCCTCCGTTGGGCACAATCAACTTACACGGCTCATTGTTGCCGCAATACCGCGGTGCAGCGCCGATAAACAGGGCAGTAATGAATGGCGAAACGGAGACAGGCGTTACCACCTTTTTTATCGAAAAAGAAATTGATACAGGCAAAATTATCCAACGAAAAGCGATGCCTATAGGCGAAAACGAAACGGCTGGCGAAGTACACGACCGTATGATGCACTTGGGCGCAGAAGTAACCTTAACCACTGTGCAACAACTATTTGAAGGAAGTGCAGAAGGTATAGATCAAGACGCATTTATCAAGGGAGAATTAAACGCTGCCCCTAAAATCTTTAAACCCGACTGTAAAATTGATTGGCAACAGGATGCGCAAACCGTGCATAATTTCATTCGCGGTTTGTCTCCCTACCCCACTGCGTGGACTGTTTGGCCTGCGAACGGCAATAAGACGATTAAATTATTTAGCTCCTTGATTGCTCCTTTTGACGTAGCCAATACACCAGGGACAGTTGCCATTAAAGATGGAAAATTCTATGTCCAGTGTCAGCAAGGTGCTATCGAAATTCTGGAAGCACAACTAGAAGGAAAAAAACGCCTATCTGCCAAAGAATTTATCAATGGGAATGGGATTGATGGCGGGGTTTTGGGGTAGTCTTTTGCCTTTTCGCCCGACCAATATGGCTCTTTATATTAGCTAAATTTCCTTATATTTAGTTCGTATTGAGTGTATTTTGAAAGGTGAAGATGTAATGAATGATTGGATGAGATAGTATTAATAGAAGACTGGAAGGTAATTGAGATGGAAGAAGAAAAAAAAGGATTTTTGGAATTATTAAAAAGTATTCCTATTCCAGAAGGAATAAAAAATAATGCTATAACTGCTATAGCAAAAGGTGTTGGTAAAATAATCACTTCAGCATCGGATATACCTGTAACTTATTTTGAATCCATTTCAGCTGAAATCACAGCCAAAAGCAAAGCGAAAATTAAACTGATTGATAAATCTTCGGAAGTAGCCGCTAAACTTTTTGAAACTGACTCAGAATTAGCCAACAGAGCATTAAATTATTTTGGATCAAAAATTATCGAAGAACAAGTCAATAGAGAATCAGTTGCATTAAAAACCATTGATAAATTAACTACATCTGTCAATCTAAAATCAACTGATTTGATAATAGATGAAGATTGGATTATTCAATTTTGGAAATTGGCTGAGACAAAAACCAAAGATGACGTTCAAGAAATATTAGCTAACATTCTAACAAAGGAAATAGTTAAACCTAAAAGCATTAGCCCAAACACACTTCAACTTTTGTCAGTCTTAACTTCAGATTTGGGCAATGCGTTTCAACGGCTATGTAACTTATCCATCGATGATGGTAAAAGTTGTTTTGTCATTCATCCTCATGTGTTTCCATTTCAGAATATCGGTCCATTAGATGATTATGATATTGAATATGATGATTTATTTGACTTGGATGGTGCTAATTTAATTCGCTCTGCGGAATCACTCACTTTGAATTATGAAAATAGTGAAACTGAGGCTTATGAAAATGTTGATTTTGCAGGACTAAAGTCTAAACTTGATGTTTCAGGAAAACAGCTTCGAATTATTCAATTCACAAAATCAGGTCGTGAAATAAGAAATTTAATTAAACTCTCTCCAAACGAAAACTACTTAAAACTAATTCAAGAAAGAATGGGGAAAGCGCTTATGATTGAGTGAAATATTTCTATTCGAGTAGATGACTCCGCGCAGAAATGAGCAAAAAGATCTCTCTACTTAACGAAACCATATCTCTAATCTATTGTAGTTCTTTTCTATGAACTCCTCCCCATCCTCAATACAAAACCACTACTCACATCATAAAAAAGTCAAACCAATCCTTCTATTCAATCCTTTCTCAAAAATTCGAATTAAAGTTGAAAGCTGTATATTCCCTTTGCCGTTTTCCAATTTTGAAATATAACTTTTTTTTGTCCCTGCTTTTTCTGCAAGCTGTTCTTGTGTCAGATTAGCTTCTTTACGCGCAGCTTTAAGCATTTCGCTCACTATGAACATCTGCGCACCTTCTTCATATTTATTCCTGCTTTCGGTGCCAATTTTACCATGCTCATGCTCAATAAGATCCTCAAATGTTTTTATGTCTTTATATTTTTCCATGGTTGTCGTTTTTATTACTAAAATATTCTCTAATCAATTGCTTTCTCAAAAAAATTTAGCAAATTTTAGTTCACTTTTTTATCGGGAAAAACTTAAAAACTCATTCAATTCACCCCACAATCCTATCCACCACCTCTTCCAGCTGTTCAAAACGCGTGAATCCTTTAGCTGCCAAGAAATACTCCTCTTCTTTTTGGATAACTAATGCGGGATAACCTGAAATACCGCAATTGGCAGCGAATTGAAAATCTTCGTTGGCCCATTTTAATGATAACTCATCTTCCAAATATTCGGTAAGCACATCGGTGGATAGTTCCAGTTCTTCAAACAATTTAAAGTATAGTTTATTATCGTTCAAATCACTTCCGTTTTGATATAATTCGCGTTGCATTAAAATTGAAAAAGCATATTGTTCTTCTGGAAAAAAGCGTTTTACAACAGCTAAAGCACGAGAAGGTGGTATAGACGAACTGTGCTGTGTACCCGCTCTAAGCACATTTTTAAATTCTTCACCAAACGTAACCGAAGACATTTCTTCCACACGTGGCAACGCACCTAGGATATATTCGGACATGTTTCCAATTGGTCCTTCAGAGGCACCACGCACCATACCCCCAGTAATTACTTCCACTTCCCAGTTTGGGTGTTTTTCCATTAATTTCTTCAATTCAGGAGAAAACGCATAACACCATCCACAAAGTGGGTCGTAGAAATAGAGAATTTTTGGATGTTTCATGCTGCAAATTTAACGCTTAAAATATATTTTTGAGCTAAATACACGCATTCGAGTTTTGTTTTTCATTCCATCACCTCAATATTTTGTATTTTCGTTCGTTATAAGTTCGAGAAAATTAAATTCATGTCCAAAGGTATTGCTTCATTCTTATTTTTATTCGTTGCATATCAATCCATTGCACAAATTGGAGGGCAATCGACATTTGGATTTCTTAATCTTGGCTATTCAGCTCGAATGGTTGGATTAGGAACTAATTTTATCACAGCTGTAGACGAAGATGTAACGCTTGGACTTGCTACGCCATCTTTATTAAATCCACTACATCATAAAAATGCCAGTTTTAGCCATAGTATTTTATCTGGCGGATTGAACTACGGACAATTTGGATATGCGCATCAATTGAAAAATGAAGCCATGCTCAGTGGCCACATTCGTTACATGTCTTATGGAAAAATGGATTGGACGCTACCTACAGGTGAAGTTGTGGGTACATTTAGTGCAGGCGATGTAATTGTAGGCGCTGGTTATGGACACAAAATCAACAAGATTATCACGCTTGGAGCTAATCTAAACTTTATTTTCTCAACCTTGGAAACCTATCAAGCTTTTGGTATGGGAGTAGATTTGTCAGGCACCTTTAATTTTGAAGACAAACGCACAGTTGTGACTGCGCTAGTTCGAAATTTAGGTATTCAATTTTCGGGCTACACAGACAATAACCGCGAACCAATAGCTCCAAATGCCATGATTGGTGTTTCGCATCGTTTAAAACATGCGCCTTTTCGTATTTCTGTTTTAGCTCATCATCTAAACAAATGGGATTTAACCTATAATGATCCAAATGCAGTTGCAAAAGTAGATCCTTTATCGGGGCAATTGCAAGAAATTCAACAAGCTGGTTTTATGGAAAAACTAGGTCGTCATTTCACCTTTCAACTGGAGACCTTATTAGGTAAACACATACAAATTAGAGCTGCATTTGATTATCACCAACGTCAAGAAATGAAAGTAGTTGATCGTACAGGAATGGCAGGTTTTTCATTTGGGTTTGGTTTAATGCTTAAGAAATTTCAAATTCAGTATGGCATCAATGTCGTTTCAGCAGCTGGATTTAATAATATGTTTACCTTATCCACTAATTTGAACGAGTGGAAAAAACGAGAACGAAGTATCGCTGAGTAGTCTAAATTCCTTTCGGAAAAACCACTTTCATATTGTACTTAGCAATTCTTTAATAGATGATATTCAGAAAAGTGTAACAAGTAAACTTCAATTTAATCTATTTAGTAAAAGGGACAAATGCGGTTTGTTTCTCAAAAAAAAAAAAAAAACAGTGCTACACATAATAATTGAAGCACTGTTTTTTTAATCGCAATCATTCGAAAACAAAGTATAATGTGATTATTTCACTTTACCCTCTAAATCCAACAAAAACGCGTACACTTTCGCTACTTCTTTCAATGCTTCAAAACGTCCTGAAGCTCCACCGTGACCTGCTTCCATGTTTGTTTCTAAATACAGTTGATTCGAATCCGTTTTCATAGCACGTAATTTAGCCACCCACTTTGCGGGCTCCCAATATTGAACTTGAGAATCGTGAAGACCTGTAGTCACTAACATATTTGGATACGCTTGTTTTTTCACGTTGTCGTAAGGTGAGTAAGAAAGCATGTAATCGTAATACGCTTTGTTGTTTGGATTCCCCCACTCATCATACTCGCCTGTAGTCAATGGAATGGAATCATCCAACATTGTAGTTACTACGTCTACAAACGCAACTTGTGCTACAATTCCGTTATACAATTCAGGAGCAATATTCGCCACAACTCCCATTAACAAACCTCCAGCAGATCCGCCTTGTGCGTATAAATGCGCAGGAGAAGTGTATTTTTGGTCTATCAAATAGTTTGAACAGTCTACAAAATCAGTAAACGTGTTCATTTTTTTGAGCATTTTACCATCTTCGTACCACTGGCGTCCCATGTACTGTCCACCTCTGATGTGTGCAATTACGTAAATAAAACCTCTGTCCACCAAACTCAATCGTGTTGTCGAGAAATAAGGATCGATTGTGTATCCGTAAGATCCATAAGCATATTGCAACACTGGATTTTTACCGTCTTTTTTCATTCCTTTTCTATAAATCATAGACATCGGAATTTTAGTACCGTCTTTGGCTGTTGCCCAAATGCGTTCTTCCACGTAATTGTTTTTATCAAATTCACCACCTGGAACTTCTTGCTCTTTCAAGACCGTCAATTCACCTGTTGTCATATTGAAATCAATCACAGAAGAAGGTGTTGTCAACGATTGGTATCCGTAACGAAGTACTTCTGTATTAAATTCTACATTGGCTGTCGTATAAGCGGTGTACGTTTCGCTTTCAAATGGCAAATAAAAATCTTTTTTCTTATCCCATGAAGTAATTCGAATTTTGTTCAAACCTTCTGCACGTTCGCTCACCACAAGGTAGTTTTTAAAAATGTCCACCCCTTCAAGTAATACATTCTCGCGATGCGGAATCAAATCTTTCCAGTTTTCTTTTGACGGGGTATTCTCCGAACACACCATCAATTTGAAATTCGTCGCATTGTCTTTGTTTGTTACGATGTAAAACTTACCGTCGAAATAAGAAACAGCATATTCAAGTCCTCTTTCACGTGGTTGAATCACAGTAAAGTCACCATCAGGCGTATTTGCATTCAAAAATCGGTATTCATCACTCACAGTACTCGTCGAACCAATTATCAAATATTTATCTGCCTTTTCCTTATAAACAAACGCATTGAACGTGTCATCTTTTTCATGAAAAACCAATGCATCATCAGTCGCATCTGAGCCAAGTTTGTGCTTAAAAATTTTATCCGAACGCAAGGTTACTTCATCGTTTCGAGTATAGAAAAGCGTAGAATTGTCATTTGCCCAAGAAGATCCTCCTGTAGTATTTGTAATTTTCTCAGGAAACACTTCTCCTGTTTCAATATTTTTTATTTGAATGGTATATTGTCTTCGACTGACTAAATCCGTTCCAAATGCAACTAGTCTATTATCAGGACTCACGTTAATTCCTGTTAAGTTAAAATAACTGTGTCCTTTAGCTAATTCGTTGCAATCAAATAGCACTTCTTCTTTTGCGTCAAGCGAACCTTTTTTACGCGAGTAGATTGGATAATCCTTACCCGTCTCATATCGTGTGATGTAGTAATATCCATTTTTGAAATAAGGTACAGACTCGTCATCTTCTTTGATTCTGCTCTTCATTTCTTTAAACAAATCTTCTTGGAATTGTTTAGTGTGTGCAGTCATTTGCTCATAATACGCATTTTCAGCATTCAAATAATCAATTACTTGCTGATCTTCACGATTGTTTAACCAAAAATAATTATCTATTCGAACATGTCCATGCTTTTCTAATTCAGTTGGTTTAACTTTAGCAATAGGTGCTTCTAAACGTTTCATTTGTGTATTTTTTTCAGTTGACGAACATCCTATCGTTATGAGTAGAATAGGAAGGGCGTGAATTAATCTTAATTTCATAGTACTCTAGATTCAATGGATAAAAGTACACAGAAAATTTACATCACTCCACATCGTCAAGTTGAAAAAAACAAACCTATTATTTTGAACTTAGTAAGTTACTTACTTTACTAACTGTTCCACCGTTATATACATTACCTACTCCATTCCTTTCCAGAATTAGTTTAGCTTGAGAAGAGCGCATTCCACTTTTACAAAATACCACTACATTTTCTTTTCCCTTAAATTTGCTTAGTTGTCCTTGTATTGAGTCAAGAGGAATATTGACTGCACCTTTTACACTTCCACTTTTAAACTCACCTGATGAGCGCACATCCACCAAAAAAGCACCTTTGTTAACCACCTCTTTTAATTTTTCAGCCGATTTCGAACCTCCAAACAACAAATCTAATAAGCCCATATTTTTATCTTTTAATTTATAAGCACAAAATTAGTTTAGTAATCTCAGTTACTATGTCACTTATGTCACACAAGCAGTATTTAATCGAATTAATTACGAATTGTGACAAGTGTCACTTTATGAGTTAAAATAGTTAGACAATTTTGTGATTGTTCAAGAATAAATTAAGCGTTAAACGTAATATTTCAAAAAATCATCTGTATTTTTAGTTCATCAGGAGAATATATGCGCACATTTCAAACATTTATCAAAGAAAGTATTCCCATTTTGGATTGGCTTCCAAATTATAAACGCACGAATCTATCAGGCGATTTGTACGCAGGACTAATTGTTGGAATTATGCTTATTCCCCAAGGCATGGCTTATGCGATGCTCGCAGGACTGGATCCAATTCATGGTCTTTATGCCGCCACCATACCACTCGTTCTTTATGCATTTTTTGGATCGTCTAGGCAATTAGCCGTTGGTCCTGTAGCAATGGATTCGATGCTCACAGCTGCAAGCATCATCATTCTGAAGCCCGAAAATCCTCAAATGTATTTGGTATATGCAATTACACTCGCTTTCTTAGTTGGGGTAATACAGTTTGGATTAGGCATACTTCGTTTTGGTTTTGTAGTTAATTTTTTATCTCACCCTGTAATCAATGGCTTTACATCCGCTGCGGCAGTACTAATAGGACTTAGTCAAGTTCCCCATTTGTTTGGAATCGAATTTGCTCAAAGTATTCTTATACAAGAAATTATCTACAATATTGGACAACAGATTATTAACATTCATTGGATTACACTGTTTATTGGCTTGATTGGAATTTCCATACTTTTTATCGGAAAAAAGTTAACTCCAACCTTACCCATATCTTTAATTGTCGTCGCATTAAGCATAATCATCGTGCAGCTATTTAACCTTGCTGACAATGGTGTTCAAGTAATTGGAAGCATACCATCTGGACTTCCAACATTATCCATACCCCTGTTTGAATTAAATACTTGGATTACCATGATACCTTTCGCTTTAACAATTGCATTTGTGGGTTTTGCTGAAAGTTATACCATAGCCAAAACCGTTAACCGACAACATAAAGATTATAAGTTAAATGCCAATCAAGAACTTATAGGTTTGGGAATGGCAAATTTTGGAGCATCATTTTTTCAAGGCTTTCCTGTTACCGGAGGATTCTCTAGAACAGCGGTTAACAATCAATCCGGAGCAAAAACGGGATTAGCCTCACTGGTTAGTGCTGCACTCATTATCATTACCCTACTCTATTTTACCGAACTGTTTTATCACCTACCTAAAACGATACTGGCAGCTGTTATTTTAGTAGCCGTATCAAGTCTTATCGATACTAAAACACCACTAAGCTTATGGAAAAAAGATAGAATGGATTTTGTAATGTTGATATCCACATTCTTCATCACATTAACTTTAGGTATTCAATACGGCATTATTTTAGGAATGTCTCTTTCATTAATCGCTGTAATTTATAGTGCATCACGACCTCATATGGCAACACTAGGACGTGTACCAGGAACCAATTATTTCAAAAATATTTCCCGATTCCCAAATTTAGAAAATAGACCAGATTTGTTAGTTCTTCGAATTGACGGACCTATCTATTTTGCTAATCTCAATTACATCAAAGAGCGAATTGATAAACTCATGGAGGAAAAAGGGGATGCATTGAAAACAGTCGTATTAAACTTTGAAAGCATTACATCTATCGACAGCTCGGGAGCCAAAGAACTTGAGGAATGGATAAAAGCACTTCAGTACAAACAAATAAACACGTGTATTACTGGTGCCAAAGGTCCTGTTCGCGACACGCTACATAAGTGGGGAATTGTATCTTGCGTGGGACAAAATCACGTCTTTAATGATGATGCCACCGCAGTAGATTATTTTGACCACAAAATTGATGCAAATCAATTGAGTGAAATGCAAAAATATTCCCTACAACAATCCAAAGACGACTAATTATTAACCTGAGTTCGATTGTTATTTTGTTATCAGATTTCATTAGAATCGTTTGATTTAGGCAGTTTTTTGAAAATTTAG